>Ga0209098_1001242_pt1 | contig 24929 bp, 15 predicted proteins | sample AD_JPNHW1_MetaG_FD_184429 | JGI IMG/M metagenome (GOLD analysis project Ga0209098, IMG submission 184429) | Active sludge microbial communities of municipal wastewater-treating anaerobic digesters from Japan - AD_JPNHW1_MetaG (SPAdes) (version 2) | ecosystem: Engineered > Bioreactor > Anaerobic...
GTTTTATTTCATATCTTTTTAATTTAATTCGCGGATTATTGTTTCCCTAAACTGTGCCGCTCGTCTTTTGTTTTTATATTTCTCGGCCGGGCTATTTATTTAACGCGCCATTTAATTGCGCCCAACGTTCCGGGGCTTTGCAGCGGGCGGGTTATTAACTGTCCTGCCGTGTCACCCCGTCCATAAAATTAATTAATTTCCATATGTTTCAAATTTTTCCTGCACCCGCCTGATGCAAAGCCCCTGTTACCGAACGTTAATCCTTTATTATTTTAAATGTTTGTCTTTCGTTGTCTGTATTTGTCACAACAATAAAGTATAAACCGCTTGTCAGAGAACTAATGTCTATTTCTGAGAAGTTGTCAGTTTTTGATAATTGTAATTGTCCAACAAAATCAAAAACTTCAAGTGTTTTTGTTTGTCCGAATTGTTTGGGGATTTGAATGTTGACTTGTCTTGTAGTAGGGTTGGGATATACTGTAATTCCATTATACATTGATGGATAATCGTCAATCCCTGCTACTTGGCCGTTTGCATCTGTTTTTATTAAATACACATCAGAATTCCCGCCATAACTTTCAGTTCTACCAGCAATAATAAAGCCTCCATCAGTTGTTTCCTTAATATAACCTGCTGCGTCTATTCCTAATCCTCCAAAGGTCTTGGACCATAAAGTGTCACCAATAGAATTAAGTTTTAATAGATAAGCATCGTAATTCCCAGAACCAAAACTATTAGTGGAACCTGCAACAGCATACCCTCCGTCACTAGTTAAAACACACTCTCCACCGGAATCGTCATTAATCCCACCAATTGTCTTAGTCCATTGGATTAACCCGTTTGAATGTATCTTTATTAAATAGACGTCATACCCTCCTAAACCAAAACTCTTTGTCGCACCAGAAATTATAAAACCACCATCATCTGTCTCTTTTACAGAATAGCCTACTTCATTGTTATTACCACCAAATGTTTTCATCCAAATGGTATCACCGTTCAGATTTGTTCTTATTACTAGAAGATTACGGTTTACACTTCCAATACCCGTTTCTCCTACAATAATATATCCATTATCAGCTAATTGTATCAATGAATTTGCAAAACTAGTATACGACTTTGAATATAATTTTGTCCATAAAGTATCACCTTGATTATCTGTTTTTACAAAATATATTGCACCTCCAAAGCTTGTTGAAGCTCCTACTAGCGCAAATCCCCCATCTGAAGTTTGAATTACATCATAAGCATCTTCATCACCGTAACCACCATAACCTTTTTGCCATATAGTATCGCCATTGGCATTAAATTTAGCTAACCAATAGTTGGACCCATACAAACCAAAGCCATGAGAGCTCCCACACGCAATAAAGCAATTATCATTTGTTTTTTTTAAGGAAAAAAAATTTTGACCTAAATTGCCTCCTAAACATTTTGTCCATAAAGTATCTCCGTATTGATCAGTTTTAATTAAACAAAGATACTGAGTGGCCACTAAATACCCCCCATCATCTGTTTGTAAAACATCAGTGCCACCATTGTGTCCTGTACAGTCGTAATGTCTTTCAAATGTAATTTGCGAATAAACAAAAACACTTGCCAATAAAAAAGACAATGATAGTAGTAGTTTTTTCATGATGATTTTATTTGTGTCCGGTAATTCTTTAATGTTCGGTAACGGATTGGCAGTTGCTTTTCGGGGGCAAAGCACGTCATTGTCAATGTTGCAGTATCTGTCTGCCGCTGAAAGCAAATGCCTGTTATAGCCACGTGCTTAATATTAATTGTCCATTATGCAACGAACATAATTATTAAAATCTTTATGGATAATACTTCTTTGAAATTGACTGTTATTTCTATAAACATCTAGACCAAAATAAACTTTGCTTCCAGAATAACTTCCTGATGTTGAACCCCACCACCTATTACAATTATTCATGTCATTATCTGAATCAATATAAAAATCTATTAAATTAATCATATAAGTATTTATTTTTCGATAAATTATACCCGAAGAAAAATATATTTTCCCAGAGCCATGCTGTTTTTGAGCACATAAATAATTATTTAATTGATCCCACTCCTCAAAGCTTGGTAAATGCCAACCTTTTGGACAAGCTTTATTAGCTTGATTCCACGTATATAATCTGCCATATTTAGAACAGTTATCACTACTGTTATCATAACAGGTACTACCTTTAATTTCATAATTCAAGTTCTCAATCATCCAAGTTTGAGTACCTAATGTAACTGTTTTGTATGTTTTTCCATCGCGGTAATCCGTCATCGTGCTAAAGACAGGATTTATTTTTTCTGAATATTTTTTCATGATTAACTCTAAACTAGCTTTAGCTTTATCAAAAGTAGGATCAATGCTTAAAGCATGACAAACCCAACCTAATCCAGAATTATAATCTTCTAAATTATAGTGAGCTAAACCAATTTTATTACAAACTATAGTGTTATTTGATCTAATATCAATTCCAGCTTCAAAATAAGCGTCAATTGCTTTCTTATATTGTTTATTATTAAAATAAAGGTCGCCAAGATTAATATAATTAGTTTCGGTTGGATTTTTTAGAGCCATTTTTTTTGCATTTTCTATCTGTAGCTCTATACTTATTTCGTTTGGGTTAACACTTTCATTATTGTCTGGCGAGTTATTATTTTTTTCATTTGGCGAATTTGAACCTGAAGTCATTGAAGTTTTATCTTTTATACAACGAACGGAAAAAAGATTATTTTTATGCCCGCCACTGATAAATATTCCATTTCCCCAATTAAGGTTTGTCAGCATAACATAAGCGTGTTCAGTAGTTTCTATTGTTGAACTCCACCACACTAAACGGCAACCGCCGCTATTTAATGCATTAAAACCAGAACTATTAGTTGCTGTTTTTGCACTGTTGTCACATATCTCCCAACCTTTGGTTGATTTTAATTTCGGAAGTGCAGCATCAGTTCCACCTAAATAATCAATCAATATTTCCAATTCTGACTTGCTTGGCAAATTCCATCCAGAAGGACAGGATTTTTTCGCATCTTCGTAACTGTATTCCCGTCCATAAGTTTGACATTGAAAACACGAACTTTTTGATGTTTCATAATTCAAGTTTTCAGCCATCCAAATTTGTGTACCAATACGCACCCATTTATAAATATGTCCATCCCTGCTATCTATGAAAGTACCGCTGTTGCCACTATAATTATCAGGATTAACTGTTTTAAAGAAACAATTGACATCTTTAGAAATAATTTTTATATTTTTTTTGTCATAAGAATACTTTCCTGTAAGGGGATCCATATAAATAAAAACTTTGCCTAGGTATTTAGGTGTCATTTCAGGTGCCCCTGCATTTCCTTTCCAACTAAAAGTCACTGAATTTTCGTTCGAGTAATTTCCAGTTAAATCTTGTCTTAAATTATAATGTAGGGTTACTCCATCAATAATTACCCTGGCGGAACCTGCAATTTCGATGTGTGCATAAGCCTCAAAAATTGAGCTTATACCAGTTGGTTTAAAAGTAAACACATATGTAAAGCATACATTACCTTTACAATTAGTGCAAAGCGTATCACTAAATGAAGGGACAGAGATAAGGTTGTCTATTAATTTATAACTGAATAAACTTTGATTGTTATCGGGCGGTGGAGGTGTGGAGTTTATTGTTGTATCAATGTGCAGAGTGTAAATCATCTCTTTAGAATAACCTGGTTTTAAATATGCGGTTGAGCCAGAAAAATCAATCATAGTCCCCCTTGAATCATCGCACATATCACAAACAGGAGGTTTTAAATTATTTCTGATATATAAAGTTCCGGATGGTTTAATTTCTTTTCCAGTTTCATTTACGAATTTAATGGTGTAGGTGTATGCCTTACAAGTTTTTTTACAAGTGGCGCTATTAATTTTACCGCTTTGATTATACATCCAGTATAAGCCAATACCATTGCAAGTAATGCAAAAATCATTAGTGGGAATAGCTTTCCAGGAATTGGGTTGAGCAAATATTAAATTTGTCAACCCTAAAAACATAATAAGTAGTCTTAATTCTTTCATATCAATAAATTTTTAATATGCGAAACTATGGAAAAGATTATTTATTTTGACTAATAGAGTCATGTTGCTGTATCTATGAAATGTAGACATGTAATTTGTTTGCACGAATGTGTTTAAATAAAAATCAGAGCAATATTTCATTTGAACGTCCATCATAAATGTTTTAAGAAGCATTGGCTATAACGGTTGAGGCTAAAAGCTGGCGGGCATTTCGGAGCAATCCATTGTCAACCTGCGAAAGTGTTTATTAGTTGCAATGCCTCTCAAATTGGCACTTTCCGCCCGCTTGATTTTAGCCTTTGTTATCGGTATCTTTTTATTGTTTTCCTGTTCCATCTTTATAATCAAATTCTGTGTTAAACTCTCCATTTGCATGATACCATTTCCATATTCCTATTCGCTTGTCTTTTTTATACTGTCCTTGTAATTTAAGATTACCATTTTCATAATATTCTTTGTATTCACCAGTTTTCCCAATGGAAGAAACGCTACCTCCTTTGTAAATAATATTTAATTGACTTGATATATTTTTAATACTGCCATTGTCATAGTATTCAGTAACGGTCATTTCTATTAGCGTGTCTTTCTTTACTTCTTTGTCTGTGAATGTTAGTTGGCCGTTTATTTTCTCGGAAAATTGTTCATAGAATCCTACGTTTTTATTTGTTGTGCTTCTATTTTTTATAAAACCGTTTTCATAATATTGAGACGTTGTATTTGTCTTCAAATTGTATTCTGCCTTGATTTTTCCATTGTCGAAATAGTGTTTCCATACTTTAATCGGTTTACCTTTTGCAAATTGTCCCTCGGCTATAACAATGTTTTTATAATTTTTAAATGTGAATTGTCCAGAAATTTTGTTTTTGAAAATGTCAGAAAACTGTTTTAAGATTGATAACTCATTTGTCGTTGCAGGAATGTCATTAACTTGTTTTGACAATCTATCACAATTACCGCCAAAACTAAAAACTCGTCCGCTCCCTCCTGTATAAATGAGATAGGTCATACCAACTTTCATGTATGAACCAGCACGAAGTGTTACAATGTTAGTATCAACATTGCCAAAATAAACTGTTATTATTTCCACAGTTGCTGTCCCATCAATACTATTGTCAGAATTTGATACGATAATATTGTCAGGATAAGTTGGAGTTGAAAACGTCAAAACTTTACAAGTAAAAATTGTTCCTGCTTTTCCTTGAAAAAGTCTTTCTGTCAAAGTTCTGTTTTCATCAGAACAAGAACCCCACGAACTTTGACAAAGTCCTGCGAATAGAAATATGATTAGTATTGTCCTCATAAAGTTACCGATAACGGATGGCGGTATGGTTAGTTGCCGATTTCGAAGCACTTTCTTGTCAAGTTACAACTACTTTTGATACGAGCTGTGCCAATCGAATACCCACTGAACCGGCAATTAACTATACCGCGTGTTATGCACTGGCGGTTCTTGTCTGTCCGTAGGTTCTTGTCAAATTGCACTTTCATATTAAACTTGTCAAATTACTACTTCATTTTCTTTTCTGTCTGTGTCGCCCGTGTGTTGGCGTGTTTTAATTTTTTTCTTTTAAGCGTGGGAGAAAATTTTTGAAATTCTTCTCTTGGGCTGGCTTGCAAGCTCTTTTAAAAACTTTGGTTTTAGCGTGGGCTGGTGCGGTTTTTAAATGTGCTTGCAAATGCGTTGGCTACTCTAATTTTATGGCTTCATATTCTTTTTTAGTTAAGCTAAATTCAGGGTCTATCACTTTTACTTCATCATAAGTTAGTTCGTAAAGTTTGTAAACTAAGTTGTCAATTTCCTGCTCTAATTCCGAGGTGTCCTCACCTTTAGACTTATTCAACAAAATAGCATCCGTATAATTTATGAAAATTGATTGTATTTTTTTATTTGTTTCTTTAATCGGCAATTCTGATAAAGGTTTTTGGTACAATTCAAGTATTTTTCCTTTTCGTTTACAATTATTATTTAACCAATACTCAATCAACTTTGAACATAGAATGCAAGTGATGTACTTTGTGCTAAATGTAGATTTTGTAATATTTATAATAAAAACATCAATTGAAGCATAAAAAGATTCATTAGAATAAGCGAAAGAATTATCAGTTGCTCTGTACGGAAGTATGATTTTTTCATCTTCAAAATTAGTATTTGGTCTATATCCATAAAGATACCACCATTTACCTTCTTTGTAGGCATTGAGTAATGCAAAATTTCTGTAACGATTATCAAGTATTATCTTAAACTTATTTAAGTGCTTCTTTATGTTTGGATAAATGTTAATGTTATCAATATTATTGGTTATTATTAACCAATGTTTGTTCGACTTATTATAAGACCATTTTGAAATAGCAGAATTTTTATAAAAAGGTTTTACAAACTTTTTCTCTGCTTCTGTTAAATTTAGATTTAGGTACTCGTTATTTGATATTACAAAAATGCCTTCATCTTTTTGAATGGATTTTAAATCATATGTTTCGATGTGTGTATTGGTAACTTTATCGCAACCTGTTTGAATACCAGGAGAAATAGTTGAAATAGTCCCCAATTTAATTACATTTCTATTAAATTCAATTGTATGTTCATTCTTAAAAATATACCACTCTGAGTTTGATAAATCTTGTGTTTCATATTTACTCAATGACCAAGAGGGGTTTATAAGGTATGAAGATTTCGTTGATAAGTTGGGCTCAAATATTTTGATTTTCGTATTCTTATATTTTTTATTCTTACTCAAAAATAATATAATGCTATTTATGCTTGCGTTTTCAAAAACTTTCACGGATTCACTTAAGTTCATTATCATATTAACATAGCTGTTTTTTATTATGAATTCTCTTAAATTACCTGCGCCAGCTGCTGTTAAGAAATATGGAGGGTTTATAAAAGTTAAATTGCCATCATTACTTATTAACTGAATACCTAAAGCAATAAAATAATAATAAATATCTTGTTTCCTTTCATAAAAACCACTCCATTTTGTTGAAGCTTTTAAGGGTTCAAAAAGTGCTTTATTACCTTTCTGACCTATATATGGAGGGTTTCCTACAACAATATCAAAACCAACTCTTACAGAAACTTGTTTATTCATTACTTCTGGAAAATCCAATTTCCAGTCAAAGAAATGCAAAGGCTGGTCGGGCTTGTTTTTAAGGATTGTTAGTTGTTTAATACTGTCTTTCCATCCTAAAGATTGATGATACAGCTCTGTTGCTTTAACAAATTTATTTTTGTCTTTATAACTTGTAGCTTTGGGTACAGTTTCCTGATTCATTGTTTTTACCATCAAATCAAGTTGATTTATTAGCAAATCTATTTTCAGGTTACGAATATCCGCTGAAAGTTTTTTCTTGTCGCTAACAGGGTTGAAAAAATCTTTTTGTTCTTTACTAATCTTTTCAAGTATGTTTTTGCGTTCTAAAACATTACTGTTGCTGAAAAAGTCTGTTTGTGTGCCTTCCTTTACTTCCCAATCAATATCAATAACATCATCGCCTAATTTGCATACTAAACTGTTTCCTACCACAATTTTATAATCGAGGTTAGGCAAGGCTTTAGGTTCTGGTTCATCCACAATTAAACTTAGCCAAAAACGCAGACGGGCTATGTCTACCGCACCTTTTTCAATATCCACACCGTAAATGCTGTTCTGTATTATATTGAGTTTTACGGCTGAAGCATTAAAGTTTGTAGTGTTTCCGTATTCAAAAGTGTGCAAGGTTTGTTTTGCTGTAAATATTTCGAGCAACAAACCCATAGGAAATGCACCCGAACCAATTGCTGGGTCACAAATTTTTACATTGTCTAATGCCTTGTTTATGTTTTTTATTTCGGGTTTTAATATTACATCAATCTCTTTCTTTTGCAGCAAATTGGTAATGGCTTCTTTTTCTTTGGCTTCGTCTTCAATTTGAAGTGAAGTACATAAATACTCAATCAAACTTTCCTGACACATATAATGCACAATTTCTTTAGGCGTATAATACGCACCTTTGTCTTTGTTGTCTTCCAGTAAGTTTTCAAAAATATGTCCCAACATTTCAGGGTCAACGGCTACGGTGTGGTCGTTTGGGTCGTCTTCGTAAATGGTAAAATTGTACTGATTGAAAAAATTGAAAAGATTTTTAAATAATTGTGCGTTAAAAATTAGGTTTCGATGTTTCTTGTCGTCTTCTTCAAACAAACCGCCATTGAGGTAAGGAATACGGCAAGATTGCCCTTTTACTAATTCTATCAAGTCGTCTTTGCGTTTGCTGTTCAGCGTGTCGAAAAATAATTTTGAAAGTAATTCCGAATAAAACAGGTCGGGATTTTTGCAGTTGTCGAATAATTCCGCAATAAAATTGAAATTACCTTCGCCCCATTTACTTGCCACAGGAACACCGAGCCACCCTTTTTTCTGAATAAAATAAAGGAACACAATACGGCCTAACAATTTTTTATTAAAGTCACGAATTCCTTTTTCGTCTCCGTTAAATATAGTTTGGCGAATGTTCGGCTTTGAAACCATAAAGTCGCAAAAAATATCGTAGTGTTTTTTATATTCGTCAAAAAAAGCTTTCGACAGTTTTTCAACCGAGAATGCTTCTTTTACATCGTCTAATGTGGCTTGGTTTGCTTTTTTTGCTATCAATGCAAATCGTTCGGCTGCGGTTCTGGTACTTTCTCCTTCGCCTAAAACATAGGTATATCTTTTGGGTTCTGTTTTAATCTTTACAAATTCTCCTTCCGAATCGTAACCTGTCAATTCTGAAACATAGGTAAAACGCCATTTTTTACTATCGGTATTTTGATAAACAATAAAAGCGGCATCAATATCTTTCCAGTATTTGCGGAGCAAATTTCTGAGACCAACCCGATTGCGTTCTAAAATAATGCCCTTTGCCAAAGTAACTTCATAAACGGCAATTTGTCGTTCAATTCCGTTTTCGTCTAATAAAATATGTCCTAATTTCAATGCTTGCTTTGCAACATTAATATCAATACCAATAAGCGTTTCTGGGCTTGCCAATAAACGAGCTTTAACGAATGTTTCGCCTAAAAATTGTTTCCAGTTGATTTGGTTATATCCTTGCTTAAACAGGTTGTGTATTTGTTCTTGTGTCATAATTATTCAAATGATTCGGAAATGATTAAAATAGGTTTTTCCACTTTGCTTTTTTTGCCTTTTGGTGCATCAGATAAATCAACATTGTACTGTGCTGCGATTTTATCAATTTCAGCTAAGGCTAAAATCAAATTCAATTTTCGCTTTTGAATTTTATCAATGTCTGATGGTAGATTGGTGTACTTACCAATATCAATTAGTACGATAATCTTCTGAATATTTTCCTTTTGTTTATCCGATACTGTTGGGTACTTTACTAATTCAGAAAGGAATTTTTTTGCTGTTTGTGCAGTTTTGCCCAATGCTTCGGGGTCGGTTTGAGATTGAACAATTTTATGTTCTAGCGTTTCAAAATGTTCCATTGCATTTAAAACGTGTTCGTGATGTGTTTCAATTAAAGGAACATTTTTTTCTTTTTGGTCGGCTTCAAAAATCTTGAATGCTTCAATTGGAGTTATTTCACTTGGTTTACTATCGCTGTCAACCCAGTAAAATTCAAATTTCTTATCGGTTTTTAAAAACGCTGCTGTGCCGTTTTGTAAATCGGTTCTATTTATTGTTGTTGCATTTCTTCCAGTTCTTGATTTCAAGGGAAGTTTTTTTATTTTATCAAACCACGCTTTGTTTTCTTTTCTGAAATTGCGCAGGAAATAAAGAAATTTCAAGCGTTCGTCTTCTTCTTCCTTATAAGTTCCGCTAAAGAGTTTTACTTCATCTAATATTTCATCGGTTGAAAATACCTGATTGTCTTCGCCAAAAGCAGTATGAAAAGCCTGAATTTTCATAAAGGCTGTTTTATTCAAGTGTATTTGCGAATCGCCCTGTGCCGATGGATAAAAAACATAGTTGTAAATGGCATTTGCTTTTGTTCCGATACGATTTACACGACCTATCCGCTGCATCAGTTTTGTAGAATTCCAAGGCGTATCGTAGTGAATAACTACATTTGAACGGTGTAAGTTAACGCCTTCAGCCAGTACTTCAGTAGTGATAATAATATTGTAATCACTAACTTGTTTATCTTCATCCTGATTTGCATCAAAGTTAGTTATAATGGTGTCATACATTTGTTTTCTGTTTGCAGCAGAAATTACCAACACATCTTTTCTACCTGCATCGTTTAACGCTTTTGCAACATAATCAACGGAGTCTTTCGATTCGGAGAATATGACCAGTTTTCCTTCTACATTGGTTTTTTTATTCAGGAATTGCTTTGTGAGTTCCTTAATAAACACATCCAATTTTGGGTCATTAGTTATTGCATTCCATTCTTTAACCAATTCTTTCAATAATCTTGAATCCTTCTTCAAATTCTCAATAAAATCGGGTTTAAAGTCAGATTTTTTAAATGTTTGGTTCTTCGGGTTTTCTTCGCTTAATCGTTCAATTTCTTTTTCAATATCTTCTTCGCTCCATCCTTTATCAAGTAGCTTGTTTACATTGGTGTCTGGTGCAATGAATATTTTATCATTTTCAAACATCGTAATCATTCTATCGGTTGCCTGCTGAAAGTTGCCTAATGATTTTTTAAAAGCATAGAAACTACTTTCTAACCGCTTAACCAATTGGGTTTTCATAATAAATGCCAACGATTTAGAAACCGTTTCTGCATTTTCATAATACTTGTTTTGGATTTCTAAATTCAGACCTGCTATTGCTTGGTATCGGCTATATTTAAGTTTATCTTCATCGGTTAGATAAAAAACGGTTTTATGAAAAAGCATATTGAGTTTTTCATCCATTATATATTCCACCTTTTTAGGTGGTTCTACTTTCGGAAATTTGATGCCTTGTTCGGCTAAATCTGCTTTATACTCTGATATGTTTTCTAAATCGGTTCGGGTTCTTCGAATTGTAATTGGTTCAATTACATTTTTGCGAATTTTTCCGTAAATATTTCTTAGCTTGTTTACATCTAATTCGTCAAAACGCTTTAGCGTTTTGTATTGCTCCATTAGTGGAGCAAAGAATGATGTCAGGTTTGTAATTGGCAAGGTTGATTGTCGTGCATCCTGAAACATTTGAATTTGATAAAAAATATCGTCTGGTCTGTTGTTCAAAGGAGTTGCCGAAACTAAAATTACTTTTTTCTGCAATCCTTCGATTAATCCTTTGTTTGCTCTTGGACTTTTACAAATCAATTGTAAGTTTTGAAAAGCACCAGTTAAGTAATTGCGGAACTTATGAGCTTCGTCCACAATTATTAAATCATATTCTTCTTTTGTCCAATAGTCTTGGTGTCCTTCTAATATTTTTTCAAGACTTCCGTTTGTAATGAACTTGGTGTATTTGTCGATTTTAAAATCCTTAAAAGTATTTTTCCAGTTCTTCTCTATGGCAGGCGGATAAACAACTAATATTTTTGTGTTTTCTCTTCCGTTTTGCATCAAAAACTTTTTTGCAACCATTGCAGCAATAACAGTTTTTCCCAAACCCACAACGTCTGCCAGCATAAAACCATTGTGTTTTAAGAGCATATTAAAACCTTCGTTTACTGCATCAACTTGATAGGAAAGCTTCTTGAAGTTCTGCGGTAAGTCGCCCATTGAATCAGGGTCGTAGTCAATATTCTTTCCGAAATATTCGGATAATAATTTAATGTAAAGCTCAAAAGGAGTTATTTCTTCATTCAGATAAGTTTCTTTTTTGATATTCTGAATATCTACTGGCAAAATGTCTACCGATTCAGACCACAATTTTTCAAATTCTTCTGTCGCAAACTGTACTTCTTCGTAATCATTCAACTGTACGTTAAATTCATAATTGAAAAAATTACCACCACCAAGTCCAGCATCGGTGAGATTAGAAGAACCAGTTATTGTTGTTGCGGGTGTGTGTTGGTTGAATGGTTCAGGTCTAAGAATGTAAACTTTAGCGTGTATCTTTTTGTCGGGATGTGCTTTTACTTGAATTTTCTTTTCAACAAGGTCTTCAATGAATTGTAAAATACCTTTTTCAGTTTCTTTATCGTAATTAGCCTTTTCAATGTCTTCCTGTATTTTCTGTATAAATTCTTCTTTGGTCTTTTCGTGATTTTTAAAAAATTCCAGTCCTTCTTTTTGAGCATCAGCAAGCATTCTGTCGATGTTGATACCAACTAAAATTCTAATATTCGGAACTTTTCCCAAAAAAGGTCTAATTCTAAAGTACCCCGAAGCCCTGAAATAACCAACTAAAGCGTCAAAATATTGTATGTTGGGATTATATGTGAATACTCCTTCAAACTTTTTGATTAAAGTATTTTCTTCGCTATTAGTAAAAAACTTTGTTGACATATATTTTCTTAATATTTAAGTGCAAAATACGAATTTATTTCGGGTGCGTGGGCTAAAAAATGGCTCTTTTGATTTTGCCGAAGCGATGGCTTTGTGTGTCGGGGCAAAAGCAAATGTGCCATTTGTGGGCTGGCTGTTGAATTTCAAAATTTTTGTGCGGTGGGTCAAAAAAATAAAACACATTTGGGTCGGCAATGAGTGTCGGGTTATTTGTCTGTCGGTTTCGTTTTTCATTCCAAGTTTAATATTCCATTGACAATTTGCAGTGTCGTTGTCTTTTTTCCGCTTGTGCATAACGGTTTGCAAACAGGCGTATACTGCCAACTCCAATAACCTTTCTGTCAAGGTATAACTTTGTCAGGCAGTTACGCTTGTTTGCTGTTATAGGCTGGGGCTTCATTCTATTAGTCTAAATACAAAATCTACCACACCATCTGAATCTAAATCCTCCTGTGAAAGATCTTTACCATCATTCTCTTTTATGTAAAATAAAAACTCCACTTCCATTTCAAGACCATTTAATTTCTTCTGAACTTCTTTAGTATTATTAGTCCATACAAACTGATATTCAATTACATTTAAAATGAGTTGATTTTTCTTTATAAATTCATTGATAAATTTATTACTCACAATTATTTGGCAGTCTTCAAGTCTCTCTCGAAATAAAAATTCACCATGAATTACAACGGCTGTATCTTCAATTTTTTTCTTTTTTGTAATTGGGTCCCACGCTGGATTAACGAAAAGTTCAATGCCTCTAATGTAATGGCATTTTATTTTTTCAATTTTTACTTTTTGTCTCATTTACTGTCGTACTAATGTTTCAAGCATTTTTTTGTAACCATTATTCATTAAGTCATCCCATACTTTTTGCAATGGTATTATTGTTATTCCTGATTCTTTATTGATGTAATCTTTACAGAACAGAAATTTAATATCGCTTTTAAAATTCTTAAGTTTATTTATTTTTAATTCAATTGTTTTTTTGTCATTTGTGTCTGATACCTGTGCTGCAAGACGCTTATCCTTTATAGTGGTACCAAGTATATCAATATTAGCAAAGTTCCCACCTGTTAACAATAATTGATATTTAATTTTATTTTCTCCTGCCAAATCAGATCGCAACCACTCAATACAAATCAATTCTACCAATTTCTCAGATATATTTCCAAGTTCAATAGACAAATTATTCAAATTGTCATAATGATAAATATGTCGTATAACTTCAGCTCTTTTCTTTATGGGACTTATTGTCACATTACTTGGGATAATTGATGAGAAAATTGGAAAATCTGAAAGTTCAAATGTTTTCACTGACTTTTTTTCTAACTGAAATATTTTATAATGCGGGTCTTTGGTAAAGTCAGTAAATTGAGTCCCTTTTTTTATTTTGCCAATCTTGGCAAAAGATTTGTCCCGATATGTTGCAAGAATTAAAACATCGTTTTCATTAATACTTTTTTGTAAATTAAACCAACGGTCAACGAATTGCTTCTTTTCAGTTGACCCGTTTTCTTTAACATACTTGTCCCATACCTTAAATTCATCTTCTTGGTCAACCAAAATAGCAATTTGGTCATGCTGGAAGAAATAGTCAATAAAAGATGTTTCATCCCGAAAATAAGTTCTTACTAAAAATGTTTTCTCTTTCATATTTTTTGTGTTTTGGTTTTTTTGCCCTTGCCTATAACGGATTGGCGGTGTGCTGTTCGGTGGCTCAACACTATACTTTCTACGAAGAATAGGAGTTTCAATAACCACGTCACTGTCATACGAAGAACTGCCCCGCCACTGACAGCAACCGCCTGTTACCAACTGGGCGGTCTTGTCCCTCAATGGTTTGAGATATGTTTTCAATTCAGTCATTCTGTTACTCAGTCTTAAAAAGATTTAGTTTTTTAGATCCGGCAAGAAAGCGTTGAAAACAGGCTGGCTCTTTGGCGGGTTTTGGCTTTAGCGTTAGTTTGGAGTAACACGACAATGTGCCAGACTGTTTGTGTTAGCTATTTTTTTATTATCTTTTTTAAATCAAAAGTTTTACCATTGTTAATTTTAATAAGATATACACCTGAAGCGAAATTATTTGTATTAACAGTTATTCTTTTAACAAAATTACTTTTGAAAATTACTTCTCCAATTACATTATAAATCTCAAAGTTAAGATTTTCATTATTTTCAACTGTTTCAATAAATAATTCGCCAGAAAATGGGTTCGGAAAAATGTAGTATTTTTTGTTGCCTTCAATTAATTCAATACCAGCATTTGATACATGAATACTGTTTGATGGCTCAGAACTACACCCATTAATAGATACTATCACATAATAGTCTCCATCAGTTGTAGGTGTATAATCCTGATTTGTCGCGCCAATAATAATACCGTTTTGATCGTACCATTGATTTCCAAAAGGTGCATCAGAATGTAAAATGCTTCCATTTATAGCAATCGTAGGTGTTGTTGGCATTACATGCACTGTAATTGCTTTGATCGACGATATTCCATTACAACCATTATTTGTACCTTTTACAGTAATGTTCCCTGATATTGCTGATAGTCCGAAATTCACATAAATATTGTTTGTTGTACTTCCCCCAGTTGCCCCAGAGGGTATTGTCCATGAGTATGCAGTTGCATTATTTATTATTGGAATATTATAATATATCGAATCCTGCCCCTGACAAACTGTTGAAAGCCCCGTTATTGTTCCTGCAGCATCAGGAGTGGTATTAACATTTATTGGCAGGGAAGAAGTTGTTCCGAAACCACAGTTATTATAACCTTTTACAGTAATAACACCCGATACTGCAGAACTACCATAATTTACAGAAATAGTGTTTGTAGTGCTTGATCCAGTTGCCCCTGTAGGTAAAGTCCATAAATATGTAGTTGCATTTGAAATTATTGGAACATTATACACTACAGATGTTTGCCCTTTGCAAACATTGGTCAACCCTGAAATAACACCAGCATTTCCCGGGATAGGATTGACAGTAATTGAAAAGGTTGATGTTGTTCCATTGCCACAAGTGCTATGACCTTTCACCGAAATAATGCCAGACGTAGCGCTTGTGCCAAAACTAACGTTAATAATATTTGTTGTACTTGTACCGGTTGCTCCTGATGGCAATGTCCAAATATATGACGTCGCATTGGCAATTGGAGGAACTGAATATATATAAGAATTTTGTCCTTGACATACATTTGTTGGGCCAGAAATAGTGCCAGCATTTGCAGGTATTGAATCCACATTAACAGTTGTGCTACCAACACTACTGTTACAACCACTTGGCAACTTTACAGTTAAAGAATAAGTACCTGACATTGCTGTTGTTGCGCTGGTGCTTACTGTTGGATTTTGTAAGTTTGATGAGTAATTGTTTGGACCTGTCCAAAAATAAAATGCACCTGGAACAGCAATTGTTGATAAAGATAAAGTATTTCCAGCACATAGTGGCCCATTATTGTTAACTACTGGTGTAGGCTGATATCCTTGATTTCTATAGACCTCAAGTCTATTAAAGGTTTCATTTGTTATTAAAATATCAGGCCATATATCGCCATCGATATCACATATTGATACGTCAGAACCATTTGCTTGGGAAAGAGAAAATGCAAAGGACATTGAAATATTATTATACGAACTGTTATTTGGAGTTATAAGCAAGGCAGAGCCACAATCCGAATTCGCAAGATCTGCGCGACCATCTCCATCTAAATCTCCAACTGACATTTTCCCGCCTGATGATATACTACCATTTACTACAAATGAAATATTAGCAATAGTTGAAGAGTTTTTAAATATTGCGCAGTTTGGAAAAGTGGATTTTTGCACAAGTAAATCTAGTTTTGAATCTCCATCCAAATCCATTATCTGCAAATTTCTACCATTTCCATCAAGTGTAAAATCCACTTTTGATGCAAAAGTTATTGTCCCTGGGATACTCGTGTTTCTTAATACAGAGAACCTTGCCGTATTAGCATCAGTAAATATAATATCTATTCTTCCATCGCCATCTAAATCACCGATAGAACTATCATAAGTAACATACGCATAATTAAAATTTAAAGCGGTATTAAACGAAATTGTATTAATAGTACTAACATTCTTAAATACCGAGACCCCGTTTGAATTGGTTTCAATAACGTCTGGCTTTCCGTCCCTATCTATGTCACCAATTGAAATACTTTTAGCATATCCAACAGTAGCCAAATCAACCTTTGAGGATAATGAAATAGTCGAGATTGAACTAGTATTTTTATAAATAGAAACAATACCGTTTCCACTACCTAAATTTAAAACAATTACATCAGGTTTCCCATCCCCATTAATATCAGTAATTTTAACTTCAATGGGTCCCGTTTCAGTCACATAGTCAACTTTGGTTGCAAAAGAAATTGCACCTGAAGTACTGATATTCTTAAATACTGAAATTGTGTTTGAATACCCATTTGCCACCACAACATCAGGTTTCCCATCTAAGTTCAAATCTGATACAGCAATACTTACAGGGTGTGTCCCTGTATTAAAGGGTACCCTCCATGCAAATGAACAAACATCAAGTGAATTTCCATAATTAAAAGTAGTATTAAATGGTTTCGCAGAATAACCACTTAAACCTGTCGTAAGATTAGTGACTACTATATTCTCATAATTTGACCCTGTTGGTACAACCACTGTTAATACAGTATCGCTTGCAGTGGTAACAATAGCTTTTGTAGCTCCAAAAAAAACTATGTTATTAGATAGTGTAGAATTAAAATTTGAACCATGAATTGTAACTGTTGAACCAATTGCACCTGATGTTGGGGAAAATGACGTAATTATTGGTTGTGCAACTGCATAAATATTACAAATTAAAATACATAATAAAACAAATATTTTTTTCATTTTTTTTGTTTTTTATTCTATTTAAATTTGATTAACATACTTTGATGATACTATATTTTCGAAAACGTTTTCTTCACCCTGTGTCAGTTTCATAATAACCATTACTTCTTATGAATTTCACTTCTTATTTCATGAAGAACATCCACCCAACATTCGCATTTATTCAAATGAAAAAAAATATTTTATTTTTATTTCTTCACTTAGAGGAAAGATTTACATTAGTTTTTCGAGTTTTTATCAGCCTCCCAATAATACACTACTAACTTTTTTTTCCCAAGTATTAATCCTTTCCCATAAAAGGCAATTTTATTTCCATTTCTCCATTCAACTAAATAGGTATTCTCATCTGGTTTCTTTGTAATAATTAGTGTGCCAGTAATCGGTTTTTTTTCATTAGGTTCAATCCAAGCTAATTTATAATGGCCTGCAATTTCAATATTATCATTACTAATTTTTTCTTTTCTTGCAATTTCGTTCATTAATTGATTTTCTTGTGCATAAGAATTAGTCCAAATCCCATTAAGGCATCCGTCATCCATAATGTCATAAACTACAAAACCCCATAATTCTTTTTCATTTTTTTCTTTAATTGTATTTTCCATAAATGTAATTTTATTAATTTAAAAAATTCAAAAATAATCATTTTAAACACTTACACAATAAAATGTGGGTCTGCAAAATTTGGCTCTTTGACTTTTGCGAAGCGCTGGCTCGTGTGTCGGGCAAAAGGCAATGTGCCAAATGTGGGTCGGCTTTCCGCTTTTCTTTTATGCGAGTCGGGAAAAAAACTAAATCTTTTTTCTTTCATTGTTTTTTCATTATTCATTCTCAAACCATTTTCTCTGTCATTTTCAGTGTCGCTGTCTTTTCTTCGCCTTGTTGGTAACGGTTGGCGTGCTTGTGCTTTTTTAATTGCACAAGCACGCTGTTACCAACTGGCCGGATGTCAATAAACAATGATACTTTTCTGACTGCTTAATGATTTACCTGTCAGGCGAAGAATGTAAGACCCTGATGGCAAAGTACTAATGTCTATTTTCGTATTGTTCCTCTCAAGTAATACAACCTGCCCGTAAATATTTATAAGTTCTATGTCAAATTCTTTTTCTGAAATTTGAATTTCAAGTTTGTCATTTGACGGATTTGGAAAAATATTAAACAAGGACTCCTGTGTTTCATTTATACCTGAAATTAATGAATTCACATAATTTGAGCGCACTATATAATCGGTTTTAGAATTGCAGACGGGCGTATAAAATCCCACAAAATATTTCACAAAAAGCGGTGACGGATTGGTGTAATTATAAAAGAAGGTATTCCCCGTAACGCTGCCAATTTGTGCCACCATGCCCGAATTCATGACGCCAAAAATTAAGTAGTTGGCAACGGTCAATCCTTCGTAAGCGCTCCACGTGAAGCCATAAGTATTGGTGGGCTGGTCATACGCACTCAACAGGGTAATGGTTTTATGATAAACCGATGTATCGCCTTCGTTTCCGCAGGTGTCGGTAATGGATATTTTATAGCTGTTGCTTTGGTTCTGCGGATTGGATGTCATATCAATATAATTTGTTTCTGACGATGGGACAGTGCCGATAAGACTGTAAACATTGGTTGAAATTTCGGAGTAGATATTTATGGTAGATGAATTGGCCGGCGGTACAGCCCATTTAATACGGTTTTTGAATGTGATGGTGTCGAACTCAACGAAACATATATTTATATCGGGGGGATAAATAAAACTAACTTCAACAGTATCGCGGCCGTGGCATCCATTAGTATCCGTAATGGTAACACGGTATGATCCAGGCAGGGTAACATCTATAGTGGGTGTGGAAACGCTGGTACTCCATGCATAACCCGCGAATGTTCCCGGGTTGAGCGTAACCGTATTACCATCACAGGTATCCACGTCCGGACCCAGATTGGGAGCAGGAACAGGATAGTTGTGTATGATGATTGTATCAGCTACTACGCCGCAAGCTCCGGTGACGGTGACCGAATACGAGCCAGGCGTCGAGACGGTGATCTGCGATGCAGTGGAACCGGTTGACCAGCTGTAAGTGAAGTCTGGTTGTCCCAGGGCCTGGGCCGTAAGGACGAGTGATGATTCGGTACACTTGGTAGTGTCAGTCGCTGTCCATGACTGTACAGGAGCAATAGATACAAAGTTCACATAAAACCCGATAGTTCCATCCCATGTCCAGTATCCTTGTGTAGATGGCGTAATAATAGTACTATCTGCAGAGATGTAACCTACTCCTTGATGATAGAAATCTCCAGCTCCAGCACCTGATGGTTTTGTGACAAAAACTGTATCGACTGTAGTACAATAGTAGAAATGACTACCATTAGCCACTCCGGTGAGCGACAAATGGATGTGGCTGGCTGAAAGCGAACTAGCAATCAACAGCATACATACGAGGGTAATGATCTTTTTCATGTTTGATTTTCCTTTCTTTTTTTTTTTGTTTTTTGGTTTAAAATTTTTGTTTTTGGGCTACTTCCGAAGTCCCGCATTTGGGATAAAATTTTGATTTTTGACAGAATTTGGGTTAAAACAGCTCAAATAAGTATGATTTTATTACAAAAAAAACTCTATTTCTTCAATTTTCGGCAAACATCCCATTTTCGGGACTTGTTTTGTAACCCAAATCCGGTACTTTCATGTTATCCAAATCCGGTACTTGGTAAAATCCCAAATCCGGGGTTAATGTATTTAAAAAACCGTTTCATTTTAAAAAGTTTTCATTATATTTTTATAAACATTCATTGTTTCTGTTTCAAAATAATCACTCTCGTCAAACCATGCAAGTTTTATTCTTGCAAAATCCTTTTTTTATAAGTTTTTCGAACCACAATTAGGGCAGGTTTTCTTTTCAATATTTTCTATCTTCTCATTCATTGTTTATTGAAAAAATTCAATTTTTACGGATTGTTGGTAACGTTTTGGCGCTTGGCGCAGTGGAGGATTTCGGAACACAAAACTGTCAATACACCACAAATGTTGATGCGAGGTAGAATGTTCAGTTAATCATATCACCCGCCATTGAGCCAAACGCCTGTTATGCACCGTTTTTTATTTTTATAACATTTATATATGTCGTTAATTCATTTGAAGTCCCTTTCATTTCTCTATAGCATTTTCCAACGATAATTATATCTCCATTATCCAAAGTAACAGCTCCCCGGATTTCATTATACTCTTCTCTTGGATAAGTCCAATAATCCAAAAATTTTAAGTCTGCACTCACGTTAATTAGTAAATAGTCCATATTATTATCATAGTTTGAACCTAAAATGAGATAGCCATTAGATTTATTTATCGCTTTTTCTATTCTAACGTCTTTGTCAGCACTTTCTATGTTAGTTGAGTCGATTAGTCTTCCTGACTTATAAAGAATTAATTCTCCTTTCGAATAAGATGTGCTTGTAACTAAACCATTGTCAAAAAATAGAATGTCCTGCTTTGGAATTTCTCTTGTAAAAACCGATTTGCCTGATTTTGAAATTTCAGTAACATTTTTCCCTTCAATTAGACTGTCTTTTTCAAATCCTGAATATGTATATGAAGCAAATATCGTTTTTTGACTTGCTACTAAATTATATCCGAATTTATTGTATTTTCTTCGTTTGTCAATGGGTTTGAGCCATTTTTTCTTACCGTCAAATGACACTTTTAATAAGGCTAAATGAGAATTAATTTCAGAATCTTTAAACAAGTGAATTCGTCTTTGACCATAGTATTTTCGAACTTGAATTGGAATAATATGTGATGATTCAAGAAGTAAGTAAATACCGCTATTTTCGTCAATTCTTGCGTCAGCGATAGTTACTTTATTCTTGTATTCAAAGTGTTTTTCCCAAAGTATATTTCCATTTTTGTCAAGTTCAGCTAACCAAACAAATTTCATAGAAACGTCTTCCCCAGCTATCAAAATTCTGTCATCTGAAGTTTTGAAAATCTTTTCTACTCTTTGCTCTTTAAAAACAGTTTCCCATTCTTTTTCAAAATTTGAGTTGAGCTTAAAAACTGTTCCACTACTTGTATGAGATTTTTCTTGAAATATTCTGCTCTTTACAAAGTAAATTGAATCGTAATTTTTTGTTGTCTTATATTGCGAAGGGAAAGAAATAGACAATTCCGTTCCTACTAAGTATGAACCGTCATTTAATTGAATAATGTCTTTTGGCTCGTAGTCACCAAATGTAAACTCTCCATTTGCGGTATCACTATAGAAAAAATTGTATTCTTCTACATCGGTTTTAGTCGCAACCTTTTGAGCAGTCAAAATTTGACTAATTAAGAGTAATGATATTAGAAGTGGAGTTTTCATTTAAAATGGTGCATAACGTTCCGGGGCTTTGCAGCGGGCGGGTTTTTAATTGTCCTGCCGTGTCAACCCGTCCATAAAATTAATTAATTTTCCATTCGTTTCAAATATTTCCCGCACCCGCCTGATGCAAAGCCCCTGTTATACACTGTTGCGCTTTGTTCAGTATTATCAGTAGTTTCAGTATTTTCAGTAATTTCAGTCATGTTTATGTTTCTTAATGTCATTTGTCAGAACGATTCGTCTGTGTTGATGCTCTGTTTCTGCCGAAAAATTTAAGATTAAACAGACTTCGTATTCAGTCAGCTGCAACTGATTTTTTGCGTCCGCCTGAAACTGTTCGCAACCCTTGTCGTCGTTGACAATTTTAATTATAACCGCATTATTTGCCACAAAGTCCAGGGTAAACGAGCCGATGATTTTTTCTTTATATGTTATTGAAATTTCTTTGTCAGAGGTAACGGAAAGTCCTAACGATTCCATTTCAAGACATAATGCTCGTTTGTAAATGTCTGTGTTTAGTCCATAGGGTAGGGCATTGCGAACAGCGTAAAATGCTTGTAAAATCAGGTCGCTGATGTCAGAATACAAATATTTAGGATCAGTTGCCATTCAGTAATTTCAGTAGTTTCAGTAATTTCAGTCAGTACTATTAAATTTCAAAGCTATTAATTCTGCGCAATTGTGTATAACGTTCCGGGGCTTTGCAACGGGCGGGTTTTTAACCGGCCTGCCATGTCAACCCGTCCATAAAATTAATTAATTTTCCATACGTTTCAAATTTGTCCCGCACCCGCCTGATGCAAAGCCCCTGTTACCAACCGTAATTTTTAATTTTTCTTTACTGCTTCTGCAAATTTACCTTCCGGGTCATACATGCCTAAATTCCCATTAGCTTCGATGATATAGTATTCATTATGTTTGTTTTGTTTTGGTTCATAACGAACCTTACCATTAATTTTTTTCCTTACATATTCAACTTCGCCAGAACTTCCATCACTATAAATACTTTTCATGTATATTTTATTATTTTTTTCATATATTATTGCGGTATGTTCAGAATATGATTGTTTGTCTGTCCATTTTCCAATTATATTTCCATCTACTGAAACATTATCCATTTTTTTATCTTCTGCGTCAGTTGATCCCAATATTTCAACCTTTAAATTGGGAGTAAAATGAGTTGTGGCCCATGCAACAGACCCAGCTTGCTTTCCGGGTAAATTATAAAAAATCCATAAATTGTCATAAGACTTTCTTGTCTCACGAATTTTATTTGCAATTATTGTTAATTGCTCTTTTGTGATTTTTTCTTTTAGTTCAACTTCAATGTTGCATTTATTAAAACCAAACTTAGGGTTTACATTTTCTTTTTCAGAAATAATTTTATACAAGTTGTCAGGAACAACGGTTGCTTTTTGAATTGAGTCAGATGTTTTTTGTATTTCTTTTGTTTTGTTTTGTCCACAAGAAGTCAGCAGCAGACCAATGATTAAGATAATGTTCAACTTTTTCATGCTTTTTATTTTTATTATGGTTGGTAACGATCCGCAGCTTGCCGAAGGCGGGGCTTTCAAGGCACTTCCTTGTCAAGTTACAATAATGATTATTAATTGCCGAAAAGCTTCTGTAACCACGTCCGCCCCGCTTGCGGCAAGGTGCTGTTAGCAGCTTTTAATTCTCCTGAATCAGAATTATCTTTCTTGTCAATGAAAAAAGTTATTGCAAAATCATGCGTACCGTAAAGATTTAAGAATATGGTATCATCAGAAATTACAAATGGACATTCTTTATCTGTCATAAAAATTGTTTTACCAGCTTCTTGCGACTGAAAAATCAGATTACCTTTTAAAACCGGATTATTTGGGAGTTCAACTGTAAATTGATTATCTTCAATGCAAATTGTTCTCAAACCCTTTACAATCTTACCTTTATCACTTGTCCCTTGTATGATAGATTGTTTGCTGCTTTTGTAAATTTTTTTTTCGTTATCCATATTGATTTTTTTAAAGTTAAAAGTCTTTATTATGAAATCTGTAAATCATTAATAATCCTACCTAAAGTCATTGCTATAATGTCAGCATTGTCAGATACACGGATTATTGGGCTTTTACCGTTGTCCTTTTCAATACCAACTCCATCACTATAAGGATTTATAGAAAGAATTTTAGAGAGTGGAATATTCGTATTCTTTTTATTTCCAACAAAGATTATTCGTTTGTTAGTAATATAAACTTGACCAGAGTCTATTACCAGAAGTTGTTCAGCAGTAATTCTTTGAACAGCTATACTGCCCGCTCTGTAGTATATACCTTTCATAATTTTAATACGAGCAGTTGGTCCTGCATAATTTATTCTTTGCGTTACGGTTCTGTTTTCTAACCAATCTGCAAAGGTGGTAAAATAGCATTGTTCATTTTTTTGTAAATTAATTGACACTTGCCTAATTGGAAGTTCTCCATTTTCAATTAACCAATAAAGTTTAAGTTTTTCAAGCTTGGCTTTTGATGTTTCATCAATGTTTATATTAACATTTAAGTTTTTTGCAATAGCAATATATTCCTCCCATTCGTCAGGTGAAATTTTTCCATCTTCAATTATTTTACCTAATTGAATTTCTAAAAATTGTTTTCTGCTTTCAGAAGAAATTTTCTCAACGATACTGTGAGGTAATCTCAAATTATTTTGAAGTTTATTAAGAAATTCTTCTTCTGATTTTTCAAATTTCCCATCACAAATTGCATCATTGTATGATTTTTTATAAATTTCACTTGCAAGTTGATTATTTAATTCTTCAACTTCTGAGTCTTTTAAAATCAACAGATTTTTTAATTGATTAAGGTCGTCAAGTTCTTGGTCGGTCAAAATATTGTCAGAAAGACATTGTCTAAGGTATAAAAGATAAAGTTCTCTCAACCTGACTATAAATTTTTTACGCATATCGACCTTATACTTTGAAGAAATTTTTTCAACTTCTTCAAATTTTATTTCTTTTAAAGGTCTTGTCGCAAAAAGATTATTCAATTCAATAAAAGCATTTTCTTGTGGCTCTTTCTTAAGAATTCGTTGAAAAAAGCTTGGTTGTATAAATTTTTCTATTTTGTAAATATTGTCCATAGTAATCAGTTTTTATTAATTGCTGCTAACGTTCCGGGGCTTTGCAGCGGGCGGGTTTTTAATCGGCCTGCCGTGTCAACCCGTCCATAAAATTAATTAATTTTCCATTCGTTTCAAATTTTTCCCGCACCCGCCTGATGCAAAGCCCCTGT
>Ga0209098_1001248_pt1 | contig 24916 bp, 27 predicted proteins | sample AD_JPNHW1_MetaG_FD_184429 | JGI IMG/M metagenome (GOLD analysis project Ga0209098, IMG submission 184429) | Active sludge microbial communities of municipal wastewater-treating anaerobic digesters from Japan - AD_JPNHW1_MetaG (SPAdes) (version 2) | ecosystem: Engineered > Bioreactor > Anaerobic...
AAAGTCCGGTCTGACTCTAGCAATGGACATCAGGAGATGGATTTGTGAGCGTAAATAACTTACGGGACCGCCCAATTCCTCCCCACCCTGAAGGATGGGGAGGAATTGGGCAACGAGTTAAATACTCGATGATCAAGGTTCAGATCAACGTTCATGCCTTTGGGGCGGAATAGTCCTCCATACCCATCACTATTCCCGCCAGTTCCTCCACCAACGCAGGATCAATCTCTGCGAGCCTGACATTTCGCACGACATTGGTCACCTCGATGTCGGCCATCACGATCTTGGGAAGGCTGCTGTGCTTGAATCCCTCCACGACAACATAGTCCATCCCGTCTCTTTCCAGCTCAGCGAGGGCGGAGTCAAGATCCCCTCGCTCGCGGGTAACCTTGAGGCGCGCCTCGCCCAGGCCGATAACCTCGTCCGCTCCGGCATCATAGTGGCGCCTGGTGTCGCCCTGATCTACATCATGACCGGCCATGTTCTTGATCGTGCCCACCTTTCCGTGTTTGGCCAGTGACGCGACGAGAGCGCAGGCCAATGTGGTCTTTCCGGTCTTCTTCGTTCCTACTACGGATATCACCTTCATGCAATGCCTCAGGCGGCAAGGAGTTCGATTAAAAATCTCGCGAATCCATTGAGATCTGATACGCGAACATTCTCATTTAGGCCGTGGATATTGCTCTCCAGCTGCCGGCCCACCCCAAAGACGCAGGTAGCAATGCCGGTCTTCTCTGTGGCGTAGGCCTGATCGAGGCTTCCCTGTGCTCCGGACATTCTTGGGAAAAAATCCATGCCCCTCTCCACGGCATTCCTCACCTCCCAGACCCAGGGGTGATCCGGATTGACGCTCATAGGCGGATAGCCGGGAGAAAACTTGAGGTCAAAGTCTACGTCAATGGGCTCTAAAGCCCTCTCGATCTCAGCCATGGCCTCATCCATGCTCTCTTCCGGTATCACCCGCCGGTCCCCGCGCAGATTGCAGATGTCGGGCACGATGTTCTCCTTGATTCCCCCATTGATCACAGTGATATTGAGGATCGGCATGAGGTTCTTCTTGCCCATTGCCTCCAGGGCGGAGCTGGCCGGCAGGAGTGATCGTCTGGACTGAACCGTCTTCTTTAGATCCATGAGGGCATTCATTACTGGTATTGACTTTTCCACGGCATTTGTCCCCAGGAAGCTGGAGCCGCTGTGCACCGATTTTCCATGGACTGCCAGATCCCAGTGAATGATGCCGTTGCTGCCTATCACCACATCATCGGAAAAGCCGTCCATGCAGAGCATCATGTCCCCTTTAACCAGTCCCAGGTCGGTGAGATAGCACAGGCCGGAGTAGCCGCCCACCTCTTCGTCGGTCGTCAGGAGGACGGAGAGATTGTACTTTGGCTTGCCGTTCTTCAGGAGCGCATCCAGTGCGGCAATCAAGGCGGCAATCGAGCCCTTGCAGTCGGAGACGCCCCGGCCATAGACTCTGCCGTTCTTTGCCACCGCCTGGAAGGGATCGGTATCCCAGGGGCCTTCTGCCGGCACCACATCCAGATGGGCATAGATCACCAGGGTCTTTTCTGCGCCCACGGAAAGGTTGGCGCACAGGTTGTAGCGATCTCCCACCAGCCGCCGGTCGCGGCATCTGGACTCAAAGACCTCTTCCGGCATGACCATTTTCTGCGTCTTAAAGCCCATATCCTGAAAAATCGGGACGAGCCAGTCCACAATTGCCTCATAATTGCTGCCCGGAGGAGCTACGGTCTTAAAGCTGATGATTCTCTTTAGCAGATCCATGAGATAATTGGCATCGTGAGTGGGTATGGTCTCGGGCATATTGCATTCCTTCAATAATCTGGATTAGCTAATCCGCTACTGCATATTAAATGCTTTGCGATTTTTTAAGGGAAAATAAGAATTCCGCTTAAAAGAAATAACCGAATACCAATAGACTATCGATAGAATACCAATTAAAAGAATCTCACAGCCTCTTCATGACGGTTTTTCCCATCATGATTCCGGCGGTCTCAACCAGATGATACGTTATCAGCGAGATGGGAGTGACTATAAGCAGGGTCAGCAAGACGCATAGAAAAAGGCTCACGTCGGTAGAGACTATTGCATGGTTGTAGATATAGAGATATGCCGGCTTCAAGGGCTCGATTATGAAAGGATGAGTGAGATACAGGCTGTAGCTTATTGTTCCAAAGAACCGGGTAAATCTATTCACGATAAACCTGTTAGGAGCCAGGGACAGGGAGAGCAGCATCAGTACCACCGCTATCGGGCTCATGCTCAGAAGCGAGGTGAGACCCGCCAGAGGCTCATACAGGTTAAATAATTTGTAGGACAGAGGGATATTGTCAATAAATAGTAATAATATAATTAATGATATTATAAGCATGCATAAGGCCAGCGGAACGCGGTATTCAGATTTAATTCTGGGCAGATGATTCTTATAAATCAGGTAGCAGACAATGCCGAGGGGAAAGATATATGCCCAATGAAAAAAATTGTAATAATAATAGTTGGTGGAAGCCATAGTGCTCTCTCCGACCATTGCCACCAGTAGCGGCTCGATCTCCTGGCAGAGCCAGTAAAAGCCGATAAACAGAAGAATGGATCGCCCAAGGCTGTTTACTTTTAAAAATATCGGCGGCAGTATCAGGTAAAAGAGCATCTCCACCCCCACCGTCCAGCCTCCCTGAAAGAGGCTTGTAGAGTACTGCGGAATCAGGTTGAAGGTGAAAGTGAAATTTGCCAGGAGATTTGACCAGGATGGCAGTCCCTTTCCTGTGAGCAGGCCGCTTATCATCACAAGGATCAGCAGGAAATAAAATAGCGGCGCTATTCTGAATAGCCGGCGAATATAGAACTTGATAAACCTATGGCTCTCACCGGCTTTGCTGTCCAGAGACAGGTATAATGTGAAGGCGCTGAGAATGAAAAACAGAGGTATGCCGACAAGGGTTAAACCTATGAACCTTTCCGGGAGTATCTCTATCGGATATGCCCCTTTGGTGAGCGAGCCTGTTGTCCCGTAGATGTGGTAGAAGAAGATGCTTAGCGCGGCGATTCCCCGCAGGGCATCGATATAGTCCAGCTTTCCTGAACTCTTATGGAAATGAATCCCTAACCGCTCAGGCAGAGAATTCTTCGCTAACAACTGCGCTGACAAGGTGATCCTCCAACAGACTAATTTTTAATTGGAGGATCACAAGAAAAACCTTTGGGCGGAATTCAGGAGATCTCTGATTTGATGAGGCTCTTTCCGGTCATTGCCTTCGGCTGGACGATGCCCAAAAGCTGCAGTGCAGTGGGGGCAATATCTGCCAGGATGCCCTCCTCGCGCAGGCTGCGCTTCTTGCCGTCGTTTATTATCAGAGTGAATGGCACAGGATTGGTGGTGTGAGCGGTATGCGGCTGGCCGGTGGCCGGATCGATCATCTTCTCGGCGTTGCCGTGATCGGCAGTGAGCAGCACGCAGCCGCCTTTCTTGAGGATCTCATCGACGACCGTGCCCACGCAGCCGTCCACCACCTCGACCGCCTTGACAGCGGCATCGAATATGCCGGTGTGGCCCACCATATCCGGATTGGCGAAGTTGAGGACAATGAGGTCGTACCTGTCGCTATCGATGCGCCTGATGACTTCATCCCTGACCAGAAGAGCGCTCATCTCCGGCATCAGGTCGTAGGTAGCAACCTTTGGCGAGGGAATAAGGCAGCGGTTCTCTCCTGGGTTTGGCTCCTCTTTTCCGCCGTTAAAGAAGTAAGTGACGTGCGCATATTTCTCAGTCTCGGCTATGCGCAGCTGCTTCAGGGCAGCCCGGCTGATTACCTCGCCGAGGGTATCATTCAAATCCTGCGCCGGGAAGGCCACCGGCACCTTCATTGTGGCATCATACTGGGTCATGCAAGTGTAGAAGACCCGGATCGGTTTGGTGGCAAAGCCCTGAAAATCCTTATCGACAAAGGCTCTGGTGATCTCCCGCGCCCTGTCCGGCCGGAAATTGAAGAATATGATGCTGTCGCCGTCCCTGATCAGGCCATCGGAGTTCACCAGGGTAGGCTGGACGAATTCGTCGTTCTCGCCTCTTGAGTAGGCCTCTTTTACTGCGTCCAACGCCGTGGCGGCCCGCAGGCCCTCTCCGTCTGTGAGGCAACGATAGGCTTTCTCCACCCGCTCCCAGCGTTTGTCCCTGTCCATGGTGTAGTACCGGCCTGAGACGGTGGCCACCTTTCCTATGCCGATCTGCCGGAATTTGTCCTCTAGCTCCTGAAAATAGCCGAGGGCGCTTCTGGGCGGCACATCCCTGCCGTCCAGAACGGCGTGCACAAAGACATTGTCCAGGCCCGCCTTTTTTGTCATCTCCAGGATGGCGTAGAGGTGGGTGTTGTGGCTGTGAACTCCGCCGTCGGAGAGAAGGCCGATCAGATGCAGCCTATTGCCTTTTGCCTTTTCCATGGCCTGGCGCAGAGCCTCATTTTCGGCGATCGTTCCCTGCTCAACCGCCAGGTTGATTCTGGTAAAATCCTGGTAGACGATCCGCCCGCCGCCGATGTTAAGGTGTCCGACCTCGGAGTTGCCCATCTGGCCGCGCGGCAGGCCCACAGCGAGCCCAGAGGCGGAGAGAGTGGTCGTAGGGTAATTTTTCCAGAATCGATCCAGGTTGGGCTTTTTCGCCTTGGCTATGGCATTTCCCTCAACTATCGGGCTTATGCCGAAGCCGTCCATGATTATGATTGCTAGGGGCTTCATCTCAGAAGGCAATCGTCACAGCGAATATATTAGATCTGCTACTAAAAGACCCGTTCTCAAAAAATCTCCCCCCAGAAGATGCTGTCCCTAAAATCAGGTCCGCTCTCTGAAGCCCTCCTGTCCGATGAGGGGAACGAAGATCACGCCCATCTTCTTCTCTACGCAAAAGCCGTTTTTTCTGGTCACTAGATAGAGTTCCTGGTAATCGCTTCCCACGGGCAGAACCATCTTGCCGCCCACCTTCAGCTGCCGCTTGAGCGGTTCCGGGATCTGGGGAGCGGCGGCTGCCACGCTGATCCGGTCATAGGGCGCATGCTTCGCCAGGCCGAGGCTGCCGTCGGCCTCGATCATGGTTACATTCGTTATGCCTGCTCTCAACAGGTTCTCTCTGGCCTGGGCAGCCAGCTCCGGCCTGCGCTCCACTGAGTAGACCTGCCCCGTTGGGCCTGCCATCTTCGCCATCACCGCGGCATGGTAGCCGCTTCCTCCTCCCACCTCCAGGACGGTCATCCCCGGCTGAAGGTCGAGAATATCGCACATTATTGCCACCATGTGGGGAGCAGAGATGGTCTGGTTTCCTCCTATAGGAAGGGGAGTGTCATCGTAGGCCCGGCTTTGCAGCGATTCCGGAAGGAATAGCTCTCTGGGGACGCGAGACATTGCGGATACAACAGATTCACTTGCATAGCCTCTCAGGCTTCCCAGGAGCTGTTCTCGGTTCAAATCTCTCGACCCCAGATCCTCTGTATGTCCTTGGCTTCAGCCGAATCGGCAAAGCCCTCGCCGCGCAGCTTCATCTTGACGATGATGAATCTGAATCCTTCCTCTTTTCGAGATTCTCCGACCTCGAAGACCTCGTCTCCGGGAACGCTGATCTTGAAGGAATGGGTTTTGCCTCTTCGATAGACTGAGATTTTAAGCGGAACCTCGTCTGTCGCCCTGGCCCAGACGGTCTTCGCCTCTTCCGCGAGAGCACTATTTACCCTGCGATCGGTCTCAAGAGAGGCGATCTCGGTCATGACAACATCCTTTGATGGATCGTCAACCAGCAGCTCATCGCCCACATTCAGCATCTCTTTAGCCGGAATCTTGGCGAAGTATGTTTCAGATGTCTCGCCGCTGCTCACAATGACCTTGAGATTGACCAGCCGCTCACGCTGTACCTCTACGGAGTGAACCGTGCCGCATTCTTCGCAACGCACCAGGTTCTCCTGGCCGGATTTGATTAGGGTGTGCTCGGTATCGTTCTCACAGACTGGGCAGAAGATCAGGTCATCAAGCATATGATAATATTATTCCACAGAGTATTTAAAGCATGAAGGCATGCTGCCGCTGCCTTCCGAAGAAGACGGCGGGGCTGGTTCTGCGCAGCAACAGCCTAGCCGCAGCCCGGCAGCAGTCATCCAATTTCAGGATTCAATTCTAAATAGGGAAAAATTTTTTAATGAAGACGAAATATCTATACGTATGAAAGAAGTTATTAAAGAACGGGACAGCTCTCCGGACAGGAGCACGGATGAATGCTGCAAGATTGCAGAGAGCATGATCGAGGAGATTCATCACATCGCACTGCCGGGCGGCGCTATGAAATCCCCCTCAGGCAGAAGGCACAGGGGCTCGATCAAGGACAGGCTCCTCCGCCAGATCAGAGCCGCCAGAAAGGTGGCTTTGGCATGATTCAAATGCAATTTTTATCCTATTTTATCCCTCTAGAAAGCTCACCAGAGATATATCTGAATTAATCTTCGCAGATCAAAAATTCAAATCAAGAAAAATTATTTTTAGTATGTACGGAAGATTTTTTAATACTCGAAAACTATTTATATTAATCTAGTTACTAATTTAGTTGTGGACGCCAATTCGAAAGCCTGCTCTATTCCCCAATCATGCTCTGAGGTAGAAGTAGACCTCAAGAGGCTGGACCGCATGCTTCAGGCAGCCCACCGCAGCTCCATCGATATAAAGGACAGCTATGACTTTTATGTTCTGGCGCTCAAGGAGTTCAACAAAGAGAATCTCCCCGAAGCATACCTCTACTGCGACCGGGCCAGGTACGAGCTAACCTCGGCCATCAATGATGCCAAGATCAAGATCAAAGGCTCTCGATTTCACAGCCTGCGCACCCTATCCTACTTCTTCAAGCTCTATGGGCTTTATGCTGTGATATTTGCCTCCCTCGCGGTCGTTTTATTCAGCATCCTGATCACCAGGTTTTCAGAGGCGAGCATTCTCGGAGTGCCCCTCTGGTCCTCGTTCTTCGCCGGCCTCGGCTCCTCCGCCCAGATACTGACGGGGATAGCCGACGACCTGCGCCGCTACGGCATGGCTTCGCGCTACAAGAGGCTCTGGTACATGGCTCTGCCGCTCCTGGCCATGGTCTTCGGCTACATGGCCTACCTCTTCGTCGGCTCCGGATTCATTGCCATCAACGGGAGCACGGATAGCCAGTCGTTTTCCATCATGTTCATCTGCTTTTTGACCGGATTTCTCACTAAATGGCTGATCGGCAGGCTGTCGCGAATGTCAAGGGACATTTGAATCAAGTATTCAATGCCCATAGCGCGTAATTCAAGTATGATGCAATGCTTACCCAAACGATATAAGGCACAAGCAATAGTGCGGCTGTTTTGTTTACAGGCCAGAATTTCAGGATAGTAATGAGAATCAAGACCCAGAGAATGGCAATAACTACCAGACCGTTGGCTGGTGATCGGAGAGTAAAGAAGGCTGCATTCCACAATACATTGACTATGAGCTGGACAGCAAAGAAAAGCAGCGCAGTTCTTGATGCAGGATTTTCAGGAGACTCCCGCCAGACAAGAAACAGGGATATTCCCATTAGCGCAAATAAAGTGATCCAGATAAATCCGATGGTTGAGCCTGATGGCGTAAAAGAAGGCTTGATAAGAGTTGGATACCATTCTGCCACAGATCCTGCTGTCAGTGCCGAGCCAATTACGCCTGCCATTTGGCATATGATAATGCTCAAGATGAGACGGAAGATATCTTTCTTGTCCATATTATACCAGCCCTCAAAGGAAATCTGATTCGTCCAACTTCTCCGGCAATGGCGCATTTCTTTAGTCTACGGAATAATGACTGCTGCGTCAATAATCGATCCGTTTTTAGACAGCTCCACATATGCTTTGCTCCCATTGATATCGATGCTCTTTATGGCCAGTTCGTAGCCCTCTTTTAGCTTCAGGGGACTGCCGCTGGTTAAGGTAGCCTCATTCTCTCCGTCAAGGATAAGCAAAGATGGTTCAGTTTCCGAAACCTGTCGAATTGTATCCACAGTGGCAATGTTCTGATCAGCCCCGCGGAAGGCATTTTTAAAATGAACCCGGATCAATTCAATCGGCTCCTGGGAATCGTCAGGGAGATTGTAAATGTATGTGTCGTCCGGCTCCCAGCGCGCAATCAATATCGCATTATCAACAGGTGTTCCGTTTCGGGACAGCTCCAAATGTACTTTGTTACCCTCGAAATCAGTGCCCTTCAGGGCCAGCTCGTAGCCTTCTTTCAGCTTTAGTGGCGTGCTGATGCGGATAATGACTCTATTGTTCAGCTCCTCAATCAAACGGGCAGTCTCGCCGAGAGACACCTGCCTGATCTGGTCTATCGTCATCAGACAAGTGTCTGAGCCGCGAAATGCATTCTTGATATGAATCCTGATAAGTTCCACTGGACTAGAGAATTTGCCCGGTGAGCTGTAAATATATGTGTCGTCCGCCTCCCGGCGCGTCGTAAGTATCGCATCATCGACCAAAGATCCATTCATGAAGAGCTTCACATATGCCTTGTACCCATCAATATCGACAGAATTGACGGCTAGCTCGTAGCCCTCTTTCAGCTTCCGGGGAGTTTCGCTGCTTATAATTGCTTTATCAGAGCTTTTTTCGATCAAATGGGTCGGGTCTGTCTCAGATACCTGCCTAATTTGATCTATGGTGGCAAGGTTTTCATCAGCTCCGCGGAAGATATTTTTAAAATGAACCCGGATCAATTCGACTAGCCCAAGAGAATCATCAGGACGTTCGTAAATATAGGCATCGTCGACTACTGGTGGGATTATCTGTATCGAATTTTCAATGAATATTTCGTCCTGATACAGCTCAATGTATACTTTGTTTCCCCCAGTGTCAATTTCCTTGACAGCCAGCTCATAACCTTCTTTTAGCACGAGAGGTGTTTGTCCGGAAATAATTAATTTATCCGAGCTATCTTCAATAAGACGTGAGGGAGAGGACATGGAGACTTGTTGGATCTGGTCGATCGTGGCCAAATTTTGGTCGGCACCGTGGAAGGCGTTTTTAAAACGAACCCTGATCAGTTCGACCCTTTTATCTTCGCTCAAATCTCTCGTGAAGAGATAAGTATCATCGGCAGATGAAAGTGGTTTGACTACCTTGCTCTCAACGGCCGCGCCGTTTTTTAACAGTTCGATATATGCCTTCTGGCCATCGATATCGACTGATCTGAGAGCAATCTCGTAGCCGTCTGCTAATCTGAATGGAACATTGCTATTGATAACTTCATTGTCGGAACGGTCGGTTATCACAATTGATGGATCTATCTCAGATACCTGTTGGATCTTGTCGATTGTGGCCAAATTTTGGCTTGACCCATGAAAAGCGTTCTTGAAATGGATTTTAATCAATTCAACTGTTCTTCCCGTATCAAATTTTTTTATAAATGTATAAGTCCCTTGATCATTCCTCTCATCCGAGAACGAGTTTGCTTCAGGTGAAGATATGAGCAGCAATATCGCTATCATTAGGACCGGGATGATATATTTTATCATGGGTTTTGCCTCACGGATTACATTCAGCTAATATTACATGTTTAAAGATTTTAATTCTTGCGCTATGCCAACCCGGGCAGTGATGAAATGGTTGAATTGCAGATCGCAACCATTAGACTTCAAGAAGCTGGACCGCATGCTTCAGGCGGCCCACCGCAGCTCCATCGATATAAAGGACAGCTATGACTTTTATGTTCTGTCGCTCAAGGAGTCCAACAAAGAGAATCTCTCTGAAGCATACCTTTATTGCGACCGGGTCAGGTACGAGCTGACCTAGGCAATTATAGTCCTCAGCAAAACAATCTATAACCTCTATTTAGCAAAAACTTCTCTATCCATGCCTTACCATAGCTCAGTGAGATAGAAAATTTATCCCAGGAATCAGAGATTATATTTTTCATATCGCACAAATCCTTGACAGTGATGATGGATAAGGCTCTCTTGATGGATTTCCATATAAATTCAATTGGATTTAAATCAGGAGAGTAAGGTGGTAGGAAAACAAGATAAAGTCCAAGTTCTTTTGCTTTTTCCCTAACAAGTCTGCTCCTGTGGGATGCAAAATTATCTATCACTATTACGGTTGCTTTAAAATCGCTATTGGCTGATTTGATGTTTCCAAGAAAATGAGCGATAGACATCGCTTTTGAATCTTGAATGAAATCCTTAGTGCTGTTTCCAATTATTGCATAGAATCCTATAGTATTTGCATCGAATTTGGTCGAATTCTTGATTGCGCGAATCTTTTCGAAACTCCAAACTCTAACTGTATTTGCAGTATTTTGCGGTCTTGTTTCATCCAAGAATCCAATAGCAATCTCCTCTTTTTCAATCCCTTTTTCTTTGAGCAACGAGAATGTCAGTTCAAGTTGGTTATCCAATATGAGTTCAGCATCAATAGGCCTTCGATAATCAATTGGGTAAGGTTTTGAGAAATGCATATTCATTTTGCTGCGCAATATTCTTCTTACTTGGTCCTCCGATAAGTTAACTCCAAATTCTTCTAGCAGCTGTACCTTGACCTCCTGAGTCGTCCAATAGTCTTTCTGTTTGAGTTCTTCTTTTAGCGTTTCCAGATCTTCTTCATTCAGCTTTGGGGGTCTGCCACCCAGATTTGGTTTATTCTTTATTCCTTCATATCGTTCTTCATTCCAGTTCCTTATCCATAAATATCCAGTAGATGTGGCAATCCCGCATATCGAACATGCAGTTTCCAGATCCAAAGAAAAATTTGCGATGGCATTAAGGAAGACCAATTTCATTCTTGTTCCATCATCCTTTTCGTGGCGGAGTCTGGCTCTTATTTCTTTCCGCTTTGCTATCTCGATCCGATCCCCCTTCATAAGACAATATTGGTGGAAATATTATATTAAGTTTTGCAAGGAACTATAATAATGCCCTTTTCAGATATGGCGCTATATTCACAGCTGCTCAATTCAACGAAAAAGACGCTTCCGGGACGTCTGCCAGCTTCCTGGAAGCCAAGTTCTCAGGAATAGAGGTTTTAGGTGGAAGGTTCGCTGAGTTACAGGATCCGACGCATTCATTATTCATAGGCGCTCCTAACCAATTTCTAGGAGCTAAGTTCAGTGGAGGGGCTCTATTCAGGGAAGCCCATTTCGAAAGTGATGTTAATTTCATGGACGCCCAATTCAGCAGGGCCGATTTTAGAGGAGCACAATTTTGTGGTCGCATAAACTTGATAATATCTAAATTTGATGAATTTCATATTCGCTGGCATGAACTTAAGAGTAGTTTGTTTTATGACGGACCGACATACCTCTCATTAGTGAAAAATTTTAAAAAATTAGAGTTATGGGATGATGCAGAATCCTGCTACTACCACTATAGAAGGAAAGCTCAAGCCAATAAATCGTGGCGGGACTGGTCCAAATTGCTTGATATTGTCGCCTGGATTTCATGTGAGTATGGCGTTAAAGTGTGGCCGATAGCCATTTGGATTCTAATCTTCTTGGTTTTTTTTGCATCACTTTATGGATCGTTTAATGGGATAACAACTGTTGGGCCATCAGAAATATTTCTATCAATAAATATTGCTCCCATTGTTGTCCAAAATGCACCGCCCATCAATGCATATTCTGGTGGTCTATCTTCTGCGGATTATCTGTATTTCAGTGCCGCAGCACTAACTGGCAGTGCACCCACCGAATTACACCCCATCGGAACTTGGAAATATATCGTGGTAATAGAACGCCTAATAGGGTATCTACTCCTGGCATTATTCGTCGTGGTTTTAACTAAAAAATTGATCAGATAAGAAATGATCCAGGAATATTAAATCGCACGGAGGGAATAACCACCAGCTGCTATTAATTGGGATTCTCCATACCTCATGCTATTAAAATAGTCCCGCGGGACCAGGGACCATCTTTCTCTTCTCTCCATATAGGACCTATTTGTAGTATATTGCTCGCTTTTCGCCTTCTTCTTCACAGTAAGGTATATATGAAATTTGGCAAATTCGCGCCAAATCCTGCACTTGATCTGTACTTGAAGCAACCAATAAAGAGATGTGCTAAAAATGGTCCCTAGTCCCCCGGAACTAATTCAGAATTTAATATAATAACGGTCTTCCTCCTATCAAGATGAAACTGTTTTGTCTCGGTAAAGTCGCAGACTCTTAGGAGTTCTGCAAAATGGTTCTTCTTGATGTGCATCTTCTTCCTGGCATCCTTCGCCAGCATCTTCCCGCCATTGGCCACTAGCAAAGTTCTGAGGATCTCGGCCCGGTCCTTCTGCATGGGCCGAGGCTTCGCTGTGGCCTTTGAATTGCCTCAAAAAGGTTGTCTAAGTCCCGTCCCATTTGGACGGGAAACTGCCTATGAGTGAGCTTAAACCGCTCAAATTCGGCTCGATCCAGGGTTTGCTGTTCCTTCCGGCTAGCTATGCTATCTCATCACGCAGTGGCTGGTCGGCCTTCTCGACAGCCTGAGCTATCAGCACGGCCATTTCCTCCGGCATGGAGGATCCCCTAAAAAATGAGTGAGGCCCATATCCGGTCCAGCCTCCATCGCCTCCAGACATCACGACGCTGGGCTGCAGCGCGACGGGCCTTCTTGCACCTTATTGAGTGCATCGCAAGGCCTCCAGCACGCCGGACAATCCGGCCCAGCCTCCCTCCAGCTCCTCCTTCAGTACGATAGCGGACCGGGTCCACCCAAACACGGTCATGATGCCCTCTGCGATGGCTGGCAGGCCATAGGCTTTTATCGCGGCTTCTTTAGTCATCTCTGCCTATTCTATTTTCGAAAGACATATTTGTGTATAATTATTTCTAAAAGGGAGCTAACGGCCCAGGAATGAAGGGATGGCTGAAGGGAACAGCCCGCCTGAGCCGTTTGAGGTAGCACTCCTACCTGATAGTAAACATGGTACTCATAATAGTATTTAACTCTTTCTGTATTCAAATAATGTTAATTAAGATATACTCCTTGGAGCATAATGCCTTTAGGATCTCATTGCGGTCTCGGATTTGGAGCTGGACAGTCAAATCCGATTGAGAAGGGCTAAATTGAGAAAGGCTAATATCAAATTTCTGCTGATAGAGGCAATAATTTATGAGGCACTCTGGCTTATGAACCACGAAAGCGACAGGCTGAAAAAGCGCAGCATGGGACGCGATAGTGCTCAAGCCATAGCTTGTGAGACAACAAGCAGAAAAATTTATATTTGATAACCGACTAATAACAAAAGTATAAAACAGAATAATTGGCGATAGGAGCAGACTCCAGATTCCTCTGACTTGAGATGATCCGGCCTTTTCGGCTTGTTGCATCTTGGTATTAGTCATCATCGCCGGATCGTTTCAGCACCCTGATCCGCAAAATTAGCATCCCTTCTGCAAATGCACCCAGAGCAGCCAAGAAGCGCACAGCGCTTTGATTGCCATAGCCAAGTTATGAAGCTTGATCGCCAGCAAATCTATTCCAAAAGTTGGGGTTAAATCCATGTCCGAACTATATACAAAAATGATAAAAGAAGCCATGATGGCCCAGCATGCCGATGTAGAGACTGTGAAGAGAAAGAGAGGACAGAGCTTCACCGTTGAAGACACCAGAGCTTATCTGGATGTCGTCAATAAGATGAAGGCGATTGAAAATCAGGCCAAATCAGTTTTTAAGTTGCATGTGGACTCTGTAAATGCCCATTTCAACATCCTTTCTTCCCTCACCAAGACCATCCGACCGGAGGATGATCCCTTTGTAGAGCATTACCAGACACCGGCCATTCTGGAGATCATCTGCGAAGAAGATGAAAAGTTCAAAAAGAGTCTGGATGCATTCATAGGCGCAGTGGGAAGGGCAGAAGCACTGATCGGCCTGGAGGCTGCCAGGAGATATGGCGGCTTTTATGGCCCCACTTGCGTGGTGGATTTCGCCCTTATCCCGGGCAGCACCAGCAACGTGGTCAACCGAATTTTGAAGACAGTTGATATTCCCGATGCCCACAAACAGGCCATCCTGGCCGCCAAATCCTGGGGCATGAACACCTCCTATGGAATTGGCGAGGTCTTTGCAAACCAGGTGGAGAATGGTGCCACCCTGGCAGATGCCGTGAAAAAGGAGATCGATGAGGTCAAGTACATCTACGAGAGCCCCATCGAGGCGCAGGGCAAGCTGATGGACGCTTTAGGCCACCAGTCCTTCGATGTGCGCAAATACATGTCGCAATACAAGAAACGGATGGCTGCGACAGTTAAGGAGGCCATGAACGACGGCGTTCACTACGGCAATATTCTGACCGTTCCCGCCTACTGCGTGGGAGACATCTCTCACCACATTGCTCAATCCACATTCAATATGTGCAAGGACGATGTGGTCATGGCCGTAATCGAGGCGACCACGGAAGTCATGGACTCAACCCTCAATAAAGCCGCAGACAAGTTCAAAAATGAGTATCAGCTCTTGAGCCTGGCTACGGGCTCCTCTGCGGCAGCGGTTGAGTACATTCTGGAGCTGGACGGATTCAATGCGGTCATGGTTGTGGACCTGCTCACCAAGAGATTCCACAATTACGTCCAGCTCTATCCAACACGAGGCGCGGCTGCGGAGCTACACAATTGCGACTTCATGGACATGATCTACCGTGGCTGGAAGCTTCTCGACCGGTCCATGAGACAGAGAAACGGCTTGGGTGGCAGGCTGGTTCCAAAGGTCTCAGGATTTGACATCGACCTGGAGCCCATTCACAAGAATGAGGTTCTCATGAATCCTCAGCGCTACGCTTACCCCGCATGTGCCATCACTGTTCGTTTCTCCGCTCTGATGAGGCTAGCAGACTATCCCTGTCTCCTGACCAGCGAGCCGGTGACGGCCACTCTGATGACCAATATCATCGCCCTGCATAAAGAAGCTCCTGCATCACCTGCCAGGGTCTGCAAGGACTGCGCATCGGCATCCCTGGTTGACTTCAGGCATTCCTACTGTCAGTATAGAGAAGCAGTATGAGTGTGCGGGAATGAGAGTGATATGGTGTAAGAGTGTAAGATTGTAAGAAGCGGTATTGCAGTGGAAATTCCTATAAATTTTTGAGGAGATCATGAAATGCTACCTTTGTGCCCTGGAAAAAACGAATACTGACGCTGTGGCCATTTGCATTGTCTGTGGAATGGGTGTCTGCATGAATCATCTGGTGAGAGAGGAGGTAGAGGTCTGGGAAGGCGGCTATCCTTTCCCTGCCAAGAAGCTGAAGAGAAAGCTTCCCAGAATCCTGTGCAAGCCCTGCTACTCTGTGTATCATGAGGGATAAAGCATGTCTTTAACAAAAAGGTCCCTGGCCGAACTGGTGGGAACATTCCTGCTAGTCTACTTTGGAGCAGGATCTGCTGCCATAACGCTCATGATATCGCAGGGTGCAAATCCACCCAATCCCTTTAACATCGGCATTGGCGCTTTGGGCGGCCTGGGAGATTGGTTTGCCATCGGCATGGCCTTTGCAATAGCCATAACCGCATCCATCTATGCCCTTGGCAGGATCTCGGGTGCTCATCTCAACCCGGCTGTGACGATAGCCCTCTGGGCCACAAAACGATTCCCGACAGGAGATGTAGGCCCCTACATCGCCTCTCAGCTGATAGGAGCTGCACTGGCCAGTTTTCTCTTTGCAGCCAGCGTTGGCATGGACGCAGTAAAGATCGGCGGCCTGGGGGCGACAGCGCCTTTTCCGGGGGTCAGCTTTGGCCAGGCGATTCTGGCAGAGGCGATAGGAACATTCCTGCTCATGCTGACCATCATGGGCGTGGCTGTAGACGAGAGAGCTCCGCCGGGATTTGCTGGGCTGATAATCGGTCTTACTGTAGGCGGGATTATCACTACTACCGGCAACATAGCGGGCGCATCTTTGAATCCTGCGAGGACCTTCGGGCCGTATTTAGGGGACTACATCTTGGGCGGAAACAGCCTTTGGCATTTCTTCCCTATTTACATCGTGGGGCCGATAGCAGGTGCATTGGTTGCGGCCTTTGCATATGATTACCTGTCCAAAGACTAAGGCGATATCGATGCTACAGATAGGTCGATAGGTCTTTGGCGATAATCCATACAATGCACTCGCCAGAGAGGCCAAAGCCAATGCTCTCTATAGGATTGGGAGACCTGATGAAGCGGAGGCTGCTATTGCCAGGATCAGAGCGCTAAGGGAATTAGCAGAGAGGATGAGCACTGAGACGCCGCTAACCATAGAGGTCCCTGCGGGAATGCCCCCTTCTAGTAGCTCTCCTTGCTCTTATGTAATATTCCATAGAATTGAATCGGTTGATATGGGCATATTCCGGACTTCTTTCGGCACGATATATATGATAAAGCGAAAGAATTTTATGAGGAGGTGCATTCCAGCATTGGAAGTGGAAGAAAACGCCCCTGAGTGCTAGCATCTATGAATGCCACTAACTCATCATTTTCAGAATTTAATTGACAAATTTAAGATAGTTCCGTCATTTAAGCTACTCAGCGAAAGATCTTGTGCAATGAAGAAACAGCTGCAAGAGAACTCATCACGCAACCGCTGGAGCATCCTTCAAGGATATCGGTGATTAGGGGCCGGGACCGGGATTCGAACCCAGCTCGAGGGATCCACAGTCCCTCAGGATAACCACTACCCTATCCCGGCACGCCACCAATCCAGTCTACTCTAAGGAGATAAAACTTTCCCCGCAATAGGCCCGCTCGGCCACCTCCACCACCAGAGAGACTAGATCCTCCAGATGGTTGATGTAGTAGACCCGGCCCAGACTCGCCAGAGCTTCTTCCACATGCTTGTCCATGTAAGCCTGGTCGATGCAGAAGAGAACGAAATTGCCCGCCTCCGATGCTTTTTTGATGTCCTCCCATTCCTGGTAAAGATTCTGAATATGGGTGTCCGTGATGCAGATTATCAGGCAGCCCGGACGCTCTTCTGCCAGCTCCCTTATCGCTTTTCCCGGTATATGAGTGCGGGTTGAGAAGAACTCCACCAGCACATCCTCAACTTCATCCAGATTCCTCGTCCAGGGAGCAGTGAGGTATTTTTCGCTGAAATTGATGGCCGCGACCTCCGCGCCTTTGCTGTGGGCAAACCAGCAGGCCTTGAAGGCAGCCAGAGTGGCCTTGTGGGTCTTGGTCCCCATCTTCGGCCCTTCCATGGAGCGGCTGCTGTCCAGAACGACCAGCAGATCGGGAACGGCTGTGCCGGCAGGTGCCATGGCGCCAATTTCGGTGCCGCGCTTGTAAGTGGTCACTCCAGGAATAAGCCTTGGTGAGAGGCTCAGGGAGTAGGCGTGGTCCAGCTCGCTGCATGGATCGGTCAGCCTCCACTTGACCGGAGCGGATGGATAGCTCTCCCGGCGCGAGCGTGGCCGCTCCTGAATCTTTATGCTGTAGCTCTGGTCGCGATACCAGCGCTTGAGGCCATCCAGATCGCTCTTCAGGCCCAGGACGGCCAGAACCTCCTCGAACTGGCTGACATCCAGGCCAGAGGCATAGCTCAGTGGCGCATCTTTCGCGCTGCCGTTCAGGATCTCCAGGCACCTGATCTGACCGCGCCCCAGTATGCCGGGAAGAAACGGCTCAAGGATCTTTGCAGTCTGGCGGCACTGCCTCTGCCAGAGGCTGCGCTCTCGTATTCCAGGCGAGAAGATCCTTCCAAGCAGGTCCACCTCAGGCCGCGAGCAGGAGGGTAGATTCGCACCCCAGTAATCCCTCAGAAATCCAAGAACCACCCGGTCCAGAGGCGCGAGGTCATCCTCCCTGGCCAGCCTCTTCCAGCCCAGCAGCACCTTCTCTTCATCCGCTGGACTTCTCTCCAGGCGGAATGAGTCCACAACGATATCTGTGAACACATTGACCAGGCAGCGCGCCCGGTGGGGATCGGGATTTTCCAGGCTCTTCAGAGCGGAAAGAGCCAGCAGGCCTGCCTCTTCCAGAGAGCGGGGACAGAATACGTAGTGGACGATAAGATGGTCAAAGAGGCTCTCCAGATAATCCGGACCGCATTCAAGTGTCTTCTGATCTACGGTTATGCAGTAGTTGGGGAAGGGAAACTCGCCCTGGCCATCGCCCCTGCCCACCCCCTCGCCCTCCGGAGACCCCAGGCGGGGCTGGGGAAGGAGCGGCCAGTGCCAGTTTTCTCGTGACCTGTTCCAGACATCAGCCCAGTTCCAGGAGATCTTCCACTGATTCGGGTCCATAGCTTGCCGCCTTAATGCTCCCCCCTTTCTTTCGCCATCCTGCCCTCCTGCCAGCTTTCCCTGTGACGGTGATCCTGCCGCCGCTCATGAGAATTCCCAGATACTCGCCGCAATCGCCCCGCACACGAAGGTTTCCGCCAGACATGAGCCATCCTGCCCTCTCCCCGCAGCTACCGAGAACAGCGATCCTGCCGCAGCAGTTGCCAAGGCCGGCAAACTTTCCCGCGTCTCCCCGCACCACTCCGTAGCCACCGCGCATGTTCCGGAAGGCATAATCGCGACAGCCTGAGGCAATTATCCCGCCGCCTTTCATCTCCTGGCCTAGATAGTCGCCTGCTCTTCCCTGAACCAGAATCTTGCCCCCGGTCATCCTTTCGCCCACATGGCTTGCCGCATGGATCTCTGAATGGCTCTTTGCATGACTATCTGGATGGCTCTCTGCATAGCTCTTTACATGGCTACCCGGATGGCCCGACGTATCCTGGAGGATGATGGTTCCCCGACCGAGTTCAAGCCCCGCGTAATCCCGGAATGGCAGGATCAGTGGAGCAGTGGCACATTCTGCGGCCAGGCTGGTGATATAGCCCCAGAGCATCGCATGCTTTTTTCCCGGCTGGGCTGAGATCAGCAGTTCCAGCTGATTTTTGTCTCTGGGCACAAGCCTCTCCACCTCGGCCCGGCAGGGCTTTTCGCCGATCTGATCCGCCAGATCCTCCAGATTGAATATCAGATTCCTTTTGCCCGTCTTCAGCTTGCGGCCGGGCGCCTTTCCCTGGTAAGCCGCATCCATGAAGCCGACGAGCTTCATCTCAACCGCTCCAGAGCGGGAATGAAGTCCAGCCGGGAGATGGGATCGTCAAAGGTCGATAGAGCCTCTATGGCCCTGGCAGCATCCATCTCACCATCCACCGCTCTGGAGAATATCATGTTCATCTCGTCTCTCTCATTCATGGTGCGGTTTATGCTCTTTTCCACAAGCATTGTCACGTGGGCCAGCTTTCCCACTCCGTAATATGGGGGTCTATCCAGAATTGATCTCAGGGAGGTGACGCGGTGCCAGATTATGTATGGAGCAATCGCCTTGAGCACCTCCAGGTCTGCTTCTCTATCCAGAAGATAGGCAAAAGCCCGGCAGAAAACCCTCAGGTCCTGCCTTACCCGGTCTGACAGCCCTTCATCTATCTGCCAGCAGATGGCTTCGGGATTGTTGTGGTAGTGGCAGCCGGAACAGAGGCCCAGAGAGGGTCTGCTCCCAGATAGCTGGGTCTTGTCAAAGGCGGGCGCTCTTTCGCAGAGCGTGAAGTCCCTGATCAGAGAGAGGATGGCCAGCTCCACCTGGCTGTCAAGCGTCTTTTCCGCCGCCTTTTCCGGCAGAGATGAAAACTCCTGAGCAGTCAGACGGGGCAGCATTTTTGCCAGTTCCCGAACTTCCTTTTCTCTTTCGGATAACAGAAGGCCAGCCAGGAAATCAGGCTGGGCGGCGGGAACGCAGGCGGATATTCTGTCCAGCAGGGCTTCATCCATCGGATAGGTCGCGGAAAGCTCCGGGTTCATGGTGGCAAAATAGCATGTATCACCTGGCTGGCAGACCTGCCCGGCATAATTTATCTTCCTCTTTTGCAGGATCTCCAGGAAAAGGTTCTGCTTGCCGCTGGGAAAGCGATTGATCTCATTGATGAGCTTCCAGTTCGACTGTGCCCACTTTGTCCAGAGCACCTGCGTGGGGCCAGCCGCAGCAGAAGCAGCAGTCCACTGCCTGGGATCAAGAAAACCGACGATCTTCTCCTCAGTCTGCTCCGGGTGGCCGGTTACCATCAGATCTTCAGCTTCATCCAGGTCCATCGAAAGGAAGGATGAAGCGAGCAAATTAACCAGAGTGGTCTTGTTAGCGCCTATGCCGCCATAAAGCAGCACACATCGGCCCCGCAGGCAGGCATTGGCCAGGGAGAAATAGAGCATTGCATTGACCTTTTGCATGCCGATGGCAAGATCCTTTCTGCCTACATGTAGCCGTAGCTCCTCTAGAGCGGATACGAGGAGCTGTATCTTTTTGCGGGGATCTGGCATGGAAAGTGGGCTATCTTGCCGGCGATATTTAAAATAATGGGAGGGGCAAAAGTCGATTCCTTGGGAGGGATTGGGTTCATTCGACCTTTGCTTGATCTCCCTACGACATTAGACGAATATAAGATTGTCGGTCCGAAAGGCAGGTATCGCATACTGCGATTTGATGGAGGGCGCGCGAAAGAATCGCTCGGGGCTGCAAAAAGCACTGGCCAGTAAGCCACACTCTATCTGCTGTCCCCCCGGCCCTGCCCTCAACCGGGCAAAAGGGTCATTACATTTGCCGCAGAAAGAAACCTACCATGATCTATACGATAACCCTCAATCCGGCCCTTGACCGTACCATCTGGATCAAGAAAGTACGTGACGACGTATCCAATCGAATCATAGAAGAGAGGAGTTTTGCAGGTGGCAAGAGCGTTGATGTCTCCAAGGTCCTCAAGAACCTGGGCGTGGACAACATAGCTCTGGGATTTGTGGGCGGCTTTGCAGGCCGGGAGCTGGAGGGCAGGCTTCTAAACGATGGCATTCAGACCGATTTTATTCATGTCTCCGGCGAGACGCGCACCAATATCATCATTCACGAGAAGGACACGGGAAAGCAATTGGCCTTCAATGCCAGAGGTCCAGAGGTCAGGCCGTCCGAGCTCATGGAGTTTGTCGAAAGGCTGGAGAGGCTGCCTTGCAGCGATCTGGTGACCATAGGCGGCAGCCTTCCTCAGGGCGTCACTCCCGAGATCTACAGAAAGATCATAATGCTGGTCAAGAGGTGCCAGTCGACTGTGGTGCTGGATGTAGACGGCGCAGCTCTGCGAGCAGGAATTCAGGCCCGGCCAGATGTGATCAAGCCCAACATTCATGAATTGTCCGAGCTGGTTGGCCGGGAGCTGGAGGGACTGGATGAGATCCGTGCCGCTGCCAGAGAGATCAACCAGCAGGGTGTGAGAATAGTGCTCGTCTCCATGGGCGGAAGGGGCATCCTGCTGGTCTCGCAGGGCAATGAGCTTCTGGCAGTGCCTCCAAATGTTGATGTGCAGAGCACCATTGGCGCGGGAGACTCGTCAGTTGCCGGTTTTGTGAGCGGCCTGGTGCAAGGCAGGAGCCTCGATGAGTGCCTGGTCTATGCCGCAGCGGCAGGGACGGCTACCACTCTGTACCAGGGAACAGCTCTCGCCCAGAAGGAGGACTTCGAGAGGCTTGTGCCGCAGGTCAAGCTCACAGTATTAACCGGAACAACTGAGGGACCCTCGGAAAAGGCGTAAGCGGTCAAGAAAGAAAAATTGCGAAAACAGATTAAAAAGGTTGATTGAGTAAAACGGAATAGAAATGGCAAAACTGGTCTTGCTGCGTCACGGACAGAGCCACTACAACCTGGAAGGCAGGTTCACAGGCTGGATGGATATCGATCTGTCCGAGAGGGGCAGAGCGGAAGCCGGGGAAGCTGGCTGGCTGATGAAGAGTTCCGGCCTCACCTTTGATATCGCCTTTACCTCCGTTTTGAAGCGGGCGGTGAGAACCCTCTGGATTGTGCTTGATGAGATGGACCTGATGTGGATTCCTGCTCTCCCCTGCTGGCGGCTCAATGAGCGATTTTATGGAGACCTTCAGGGCAGGAGCAAGAAGGAGGCTATAGAGCGGTACGGCAAAAAGCAGGTGGCTCGCTGGAGAAGGGGCTTTTCCGAGAGGCCCCCGGCAGTGGAGACTAGCGACAAGCGCTATCCAGGCCAGGATCCACGTTACCGGGATGTGCCTCTTAGCCTGCTGCCCAGGACTGAATCCCTGCAGGACACTCAGGATAGGGTGCTGCCCTTCTGGCAGGCTCTGATCGGGCCTGAGCTGGAGAAGGGCAAGAACGTCCTGGTGGTCTCGCACGGCAACATCATTCGCGCACTGGCCAAGCATCTGGAGAACATCTCCGACGAGGATATCGAAAAGGTGGAGATCGCCACCGCTCAGCCGTTGGTCTACGAGCTGGATGACCAGATGCGTCTCGTTGGCCGCAGCTATCTGGGAAGCGCATCTGTCGCCGGAAAAAAATGTGAAGGTGAATGAAAGGTGAATGAAAATGGCTTATTCGGTACAGATCATATCCATAGAGCAGAAGGATGAGCTGGTTGAGAAATATCAGGGCCAGGTGCTCTACGAGATCAAGTCTGAGATCTACGGCTGCTGCATCAAGCTTCTCACCGGCAGCCTTTCCGTCAAGAACGCCTGGGAGGAGAGCTTCTATTTTGCCTCCCAGAACATTCGTTCCCACGGCAGGCTCTATGTTCTGCAGGACAGGATGGTGGGAGACAACAGGGTTTTGTACGATCCCCATTCCAAGAGCTGCTTTCTCTTTAACATCGACTACTACGGATGGATTAAGTCCCTGGCCCTCTCCCTGGCTGGTGACATTCTGGAGGACGACCATGGCATCTACTCGGTTCACGGAGCCTGCCTGGACATGCGGGGCCGGGGGGTCTGCATTCTTGGCGGATCGGGAGCAGGAAAGACAACTCACACTTACGGCCTTCTCCGCCAGCCCAGGGCGCGGGTCGTATCAGATGACTGGTTCTTCGCCCGGATCTTTGGAGAGGATATTCTGGCTTACGGATCGGAGAAGAACTTCTACATACGGGCAGACCTCGCCGACATCTGGAAGGAGTTTTCCGGGCTGGTGGACAAAGCGGTCCTCGACGAGAAGGGACGGGCAGTGGTGGACCTGCGCTGGGTGATAGGCAAAGGCCGCATCCTGCCGCTCACAACCCTGGAAAATGTGATCCTTCTCAAGCGTGATCCCGAGCAGGAGGAGATCGTCCGGGAGCTTGAAGCGGCTGAGGCGCTGGCCATACTGGAGAAAAACGGCTACTACAATCCGCACCTGCTGGTGAAGAGCGACTTCAAGATAAGGCTGCGCAGCCGGTTCTTCCGGGCGCTCCTCGAAAGGGCGGGAGTGGTCGAGATCAATACCCGGGGAACGCCTGAGGAGAGCCAGAGGGCGATATTGGATATGCTGAAAAGCAGGTAGGCGGGCGAAACTTCATCTCTTCAGCCGGGGCCTGATCACATCTTTTTCCTCTGGCATGAAGACCGATTCTTCGCCGGAGCGAAGATACTTCAGCCCCCTGAATACGACCGCAGGAGTGCCGTCTCCTGCTTCGCCCATTAGCATATTGGCCATGGCGGCAATCTCGTCCACAATTGCCTCGAGCGTAATCTCCAGGACCTTGCCGTGCAGGTCGCGCATGCCGCGCCAGTCGCGCAGAGCGGCGATTCCCGCCCAGCCGATGGCCACGCCCGCTACCCCAGAGCGAAACGGCCGGCCACAGGTATCGGTTATGATCACGGCGCAGTCCTTTTCAAGTCGGGCGCGCACCCACTCTGCGCTTTCCACCGGGTCTTCGGGCAGCAGCAATATGCGGTCCGATCCCACATTGGACTGATCTATTCCGGCATTGACTCCCACATGGCCGAATCGGGTCCGCACCAGCAGAAAAGGCTCGTCGAGCAGCACATCCGCAGATTCATCAAGAACCGCCTGCACAAACCTGGGGTCTTTGCCGGTGCTCCGGGCAACGGCCTCCGCCCGGTCGCAGGGATGATAGTCCTCCAGATTCCGAAAGCGTCCTTCCGACTTGGCCACAATGGTGCTGGCAAGACAGAGCACATCTCCATCTTGAAAATCAAAAAGAGATTTGACAAGGGAAGCGATATCATCGCCTTGCTTGATGATGGGCAGGCCGGCAATGAGGTAGCCCTGCATTGATGGCGTCATTGATGGCGTCTTGGGCATTTTCTATTTGAACCGTTCCTCATAAGGCATCCTGCCGAGACGGTAGAGCCTGGCCTGAACCAGGAGATCGAGAAGATAAGAGTAGTTCTCGGCGACGATCGCCGCCCTGTTCTCGCTCTTCTCTATCCATGGAAGACCACCATAGTTTTGGGCAAAATCCATCCAGAATGATGGCGGAGAGAACTCCAGAAGATACTTGTTCTCCTCGTTATATGTCAGGGTGATCTTCTCGTCCATCTAAGTCACCTTGCTCATTCGCTCCACAACCTCTGCAAAGGCAAGAGTTCCGCTGATCTTCTTGATCTTGGCCTTGACGATCTCGCCTTTCACAGCGCTGGGCACGAAGATGAGGTACTTGTCCACCTTGGCTATGCCGTCGCCCTTGTTGCCCACGGACTCGATGCGCAGCTCATAGGTCTCCCCCTCTTCAATAACGTCCTTCTGGACGATAGTCGAAGCCTTTCTCTTTCTCACCGGTCGATGAGCGCCACAGGCATCGCACTTGAGCGTCAGAACGCGATCGCTTTTAATGAGATGGGTATCAGGCAGCCTGCACTCCGTGCAGACCACGTACTCCTCAAAATAGGATTCTATCTGGCGGGCGATAGCAGCCTCGCCGAACTTTCCCTGAAAGACGCCGCGCTGCCCTTCTATCTTGCCAGCGGTGCCCATCTCCTGGAGCAGATATTTCATGAGGTGCTCAGGTTCGCGATTGAGGGTGTCCGCAATAGTGCCGAAGTTCTCCAGCACGGTGGTCTTGCCTTCGTAAAAGACCTTCACGGAAGGTATGACGAACCGCTCCTTGGATTCTCGAGTGGCCGGCATCTTCTTCATGGCCCGA
>Ga0209098_1001253_pt1 | contig 24874 bp, 26 predicted proteins | sample AD_JPNHW1_MetaG_FD_184429 | JGI IMG/M metagenome (GOLD analysis project Ga0209098, IMG submission 184429) | Active sludge microbial communities of municipal wastewater-treating anaerobic digesters from Japan - AD_JPNHW1_MetaG (SPAdes) (version 2) | ecosystem: Engineered > Bioreactor > Anaerobic...
CTAACTCTCATCGCCTATAACTGGCAACTCTTATGCAATCGCAGCGTAATTCGCTGTGATTCCGAAGCCTAAACAAGGTTTAGAGCATCGGATGTTACCCCGGAAGCACTTCCAATCTGCGTCCGGACAGTAGCATCGAAAAAGATTGGATAGCGAATGTCGGCTTCGAGACAGGAGTGAAATTTTAGAAGATACGTGTAAGTACGATCCGCCCGGTATTTTTCTTACGCCGACAATTAAACTCGGGCTAAACGTGTAGAAACCATTTTTGCAACAAGTTTGGACGCGGGTTCGACTCCCGCCGGCTCCACAAAAGAACAGATATTTTTATATCTGTTCTTTTTGTTTTTAAAAAAAATAGTGTGGCATAAGTAAATTTGTATTAAAAAAATGTATATCTTTGCCACATAAAAATATATTATGAAAACAATCGTCTCAAAAAAATTAAAACAACTTAGAGAAGCGAATGGATATACACAGGATTTAATTGCTTCTTATTTAGGTATTAATAGATCAACATACTCAAATTATGAGTCAGGGGATAGAGAAACACCTATTCAATTATTGGAAAAATTGTCCGATTTGTACGGATGTGATTTGATTTTATTTTATGATGAACAAAATCATACTTTAGAATCAATATTATCTACAGCTTTTAGAATTGATGCAATTCAAGAATCCGATCTAAATGAAATAGCTAATTTTAAAAAAGCAATTAAAAATTATTTAAAAATGAACATATTATTAAAAAATGGATCGTTACACAATTGAAATATCAGAAAATATTGCCTCCAAATATCGAATTGAATGGAATTTAAGTTTGAATGAAGCAATATCTCTTCATTCCTTAATACTTAAATTAAACATAATTACCATGTTTAGACCTTTGTCTGAAACATCTTATGGTATTTCTATTAAAACTTTGTCAGGATTAAAATTTATGCTTATAAATTCAAGCAACACCATAGGAAGACAAAATTTTACTATTGCGCATGAATTATTTCATCTATATGTTGAAAAGAATCCAATTCCTCATATTTGTTCTTTGAATAAAGGCAAGAACAATTCTGAAAAAAATGCTGATTTATTTGCATCAAGTTTTTTAATGCCAAAAACAGCAATATATTCATTCTTATCAGACGAAGAAATTAATAAGAAGACGGTTTTTACAAGTACAACATTAAAGATGGAACAATATTTTAATGTTTCACATTCAGCTTTAATAATAAGATTAAAACAATTAAAATTACTATCAGAATCTCAATTTAATGATCTTATGTTTAATACTCAAGTTAAAGAGGTTTCAAAATCATTAGGCTACAAAACAACTCTTTATGAAAATGGTAATGAAGGATTGATAATTGGAGATTATATTGAAAAAGCAAATCAATTACTAGAACAAGATTTGATTTCAGAAGGACATCATTTATCTCTTATTAATACCATTTTCTATGGAGAGAACTAAAATAATACTAGATGCTGACGTAATTATTCACTTTTCAAAAGGATCTCGCTTACATCAATTGCCTCAAATATTTAAAGGTTACCAATTTTGTTTATTAGATGTGGTTTATTATGAATTAAATGATTTCTATCGGAATGAACTAAATAATCAAATACAATATTTAAAAAATATTTCATTAATTAAATTTGAACCCATTGGTGACCAACAAAAAGAATATGCAATATTATTGAATAAACATCTTGGTAGAGGAGAAAGTGCCAGCATGGTTTATTGCAAATATAATCAACAGGTTATTGCAAGTAGTAATTTAAAAGATATTAATAATTATTGCACTAATAATGAAATCGTATACATTACAACAATTGATCTATTATATTTTGGTATAAAAAACAAAACTTTTTCATTGGATGAGGTGAAGCAGTTTATAGATATTGTCATTCAAAAAGGGAGTAAATTACCATCAAATATCGATATGGAGCACTATCTCCCAAAATTTCAATTATAGTTGTTGTGAAGATTGTTTGATCTGATTAATCTGATCATACAACTTAGTGCCATCACTTGGTAGGGCGCCTTCAGGTAAAACGATATTCCCGTTTGGATCTACTAATATATAACGAGGAATCCATAACGAGGAGGTCCCCAAAACTTTATACAAATCTTCCCTTAATGCATCATTGATTAAAATATGAGATCCAATCAGATTGTATTTGTTTAAATAAAGTTTCCATTTGGCTCTGTCTGGTGACCTCTCTAAGGAAATGTATAAACAAGCAATCTCTTTCGATTTTAAAAACGATTTCAATTCAGTATTGTACGCAAACTCTTTGATGCAATCGGGACACCACGAAGCCCAAATGTCAATAAACAGATAGTTTCCTTTAAATGAAGCGACCGCATCTCTGAAAGAAGTGATAGGCGCGGCATCATCCAATACAAATATGCCAGGATTGAGGACTCCATTCCCTTTAGCATAGAAAGAATTGATATTTGGGATCGCCTCTTTTTGCATTTTTTGATATAGTGCGAGGTTTTTGTTTTCTGGGAACTCCTTACAATAGGCGCTCCACAATGTGATGGTCTCTTTATCTAATCGGATCGTCTTTGCCCATAAATACTCTAATGCATAATATTGATATACGTTTTTATGCAATAATTTCTTTAAATGACCTAATAAAAAGGATTGTCCGGCTGAGCTTTTTAATGCTATATCGTAGTTTGATTTATCCTGAGCAATGATTTCAGCTAGATATAGGTCAATATAATCTTTTCCAACTGAAGTTTGGTAAAGGTTAGGACTTGAGATAGGACATCTCTTAAAAATCCTTAATTTTTGTTCGTTTAACACTCTTCTCTGAGTGGTGTCCACTTTAGTAATTCGGTTTTCAATATATTGTAAAGTGTTGAATGACAAATAGTATTCAACATAAGTTACCGCAAAATTATAAAAATCCTCATCGATACGTTTTACGTTTTTTAGTTGGTTAATGGTGAGTAATGATTTAGATATAAGTTGATCTAAAGAAGTATAAATAGTTGATGATGAGGTAGAATCAAACCAGGCATTATAATTCATCATTTTTTTCTCATTTTCAAAACGGATTAATTCAATAATACCCAGGCTATTTTCACCATCCATAAAAACCATTGGAATCTCATTTTGAGATTTGTAGGGGGAAAGTTGAAGATTAAATTCACCCTCCTGAGTGACATATATTGGGGTAGAAGTGTAGTTCCCTTTAGAAGAAGTAGCTTTTAGAAGAATAAACTGCGGCTTCTCAAGATCAATAGAAAACGAAAGTTTTCCTTTTTTACCGGTAAAAAGGGTGTCAGGTTCGGTAAGATCGAGTGCTCCCGTTGCATCAGCAACATATAATAATACAGGAGTATTTTTCTCACAATTCACTAATTCCAGGTAAAATTGAGCCTTTTTGCCTGAATGACAAGAAGTTAAAATAATAATGGTAAGGCTAAGGGAAAAAAGAATTTTTTTCATAAGGATTATTTTTTAAAAAGCAAAAGTAACAAAATTTGATATAACAAGTTAAAGAAGCTTTGTAAAACCGATGTTTTTTATTTAGGTAAATAACTTTTTTATAAATAAATGATTATCCATGATTAGGAAATGTACCATTTTATGAACAATTGAAAGAGGATAACGGAGTGAAAAGTGATTTTAAAATTTTCTAAAAAATACAGGAAATTTCAAAATTCCTTCCAAAATGGAACAAAATGGCTCAGAATTTCACCCCTAAAACATCCTAAAAGGGGTAGTTCTCAAAATCTAATTCGACATTTAAAGAGTGTAAACTGTAAAAAAAATGCGAATTTGATCTTTTTTTATGCGCAAAAAAAATTGAAATGAGGTTTTTGTTAATTAATGCAAAAATATGTTAAAATTCAAATAATCATTTAATTAACCATTTATATTTGTGACAGAAACAACATCAAAAAAATATAACAACTTAAAATTTTAAAACAATGAAAAAGATTCAATTTTTATTCGTAATTTTGCTAGCATTAGTAATGGTTTCATGTATGGATCAAGAAAATCAAACCTTAAACACCAATCCAACCACTAACACCGGTACCATCACCTGTGATGAACATGACCATGGTAACTTGGAAAAAGGATTTTTTAGTGGAAAAGTAGCAGTTGGACATAATGCGACAGATTGTAATAATTCTTGTGTACGTATGAATGGTAAAGATCAACATGTAGATTGTCAAGGTTGGGGTCACACTTGTTCAGTAAATCAAAAACTAACCCTAAAGAGCAATGATGATGGTACCTATTTGGCAACCACTTTAAATGCAGATGAATTGACAGCTCTTGACCTATTTAATATGCCTGATCGTTCCATTTATGTTGGATTAGATGAAAAAAATAACGAACAATGGATAAATATCCCTGCTCAACTTTCCTATAAAGATGCTATTTCTCAACAATTCACATTCAAAGATGTGTTTATCACTGAAAAACAATTCTACCCTAATAAGTAAAACTAAATAGATAATATGATCAAATCCCTGAAAAAAAATTGGCTGGAAATTCTTTTGCACGTTCTTTTTTGGGGATATATTTATTATTATTTTCATAATAATTCTTTAATTAGGCCAGGGGTTGGATATAATAATGAAACTCTAACATTATTAAATTTAATTTTTTTTATTTATTTGAATTTTTTTGTTTTATTCAAATATTTTAATAAAAAGGGGAAAAGAGGCATTTATTGGATTTTAACTATTCTATCGATTTTTTTGTCAGGGTTTATTGAACACAGAATGGTTTTACCTCAAATTTTGCAATGTATGGGTGGAATGAAAGATAATAGAAATTTCCATCTCATTCCAATTATAACAAGAAATGCCGGGTTTATGTTGGTGTTTATCATCATCCGGTACTATAAGGAGTCTGTTGAATACAGTAAGAAGTTGATCCGAATGTTTGAAATTGAACGCTTGTATTTATCCTCCAGAATTGCCCCACACTATTTTTCCAATGTTATTTTCTCTATGCAAAACCTTTTAATGACAGCCGATCGCGACACTTTTAAACACCAGCTGGAAAAACTGGAACATGTGATCAGTTATATGATGGTGGACTCCGTGAAAGAGCAAGTAACCTTGAAAGATGAAATTCGGTTTTATGATAGCTACGTTGAATTAGAGAAAATTAGACACGCCTCTTACATCGATTATTCAGTTCAGGCTGAAAGAGTTGACTTTATGATTTATCTGGCGCCATTGTTGTTTGAGAATCTGATATGTAATGCGTTTAAGTTTTGTCCTCATGATGGAACCGGATACGTAAAAACTAAATATGAACAACCGGATGAACACACCTTATTATTTACTTGTGAAAACAATATTTCACCAACCATCATCAACCGAAAAGGGAATGGAAAGGGATTGCCCAATCTTCAAAACCGTTTAGAGTTGATGTATCCCAAAAAACACACTTTGGAATTTGAGAATAAAGACGATAAATTTTTTGCTAAACTCTTAATACAATTTTAATTATGGATAAAAGTAGATATCATTTCGTAATCGTTGATGATAATCCCAATGTACCCACTACACTATCTTATTTGTTTAATTTGCATAATCTAAACGCAGAGTGGACCTATTTCAATAATCCTGTAAAAGCATTAGAATTTTTCAGATCACACACTTGTGATTTATTGTTTTTGGATGTAGAGATGCCTGAAATGTCCGGTTTTGAGCTCTTGGAAAAGATGCCTAGTCCACCGTTTACTGTGATTCTTACCACCTATTCAGAAAAATATGCCGAGCGTGCTTTTGTCTATTTGGAAAGAAACCTCCTGGATTTTGTGTCTAAGGATCTTTTGATTCCTAATTTCAGAAGAATAAAAGAACGTTTTCTCAATAGACACCGGGATGATTTCTTTTTAGTAAACAGAAATTCTATCTCTGATGAATTGATCAAGATACCCATCAGTGAGATCAAATATTTCTTAAAAGATAAAGACTACGTATATGTTGTTGTAGCTAATTCACCTGAGAAGGAGTTTTACATGAAGCTTCCTTTTTCAGTATTACCCACTTTATTACCACAAGATTCCTATTTTGACGCCCGTAGAGGGATCATTATCATGTTAGCACATGTTGAAAACTATCGATTGGGAACAGTAACGATGGGAACAGATGTAAACGGGAATCTCATCGTGATGAAGATCTCATACAGACAACATGGAAAGTTTATCAAACAGCTACGGGCACGACATTCTTTAATCACTTTAACTGAGAAAGAGAATCCTTTCAAATAGTTAGGTTGCCCCCAAAAAAAATATAAAATAATACAATATTTTTAATACCACATCGTTTGGAAGTCAGAACTTTTTAAACTACTTTTTAATTTAATTTAATATGAATACACAAGTTGATATCAGGGAATTAAATGAACGCATTCAGCGTGAAAGTTCATTTGTGGACATGGTAAACATGGAAATGAACAAAGTTATTGTGGGTCAGAAACACATGGTTGAGCGACTACTAATCGGATTGCTTACTAATGGGCATATTTTATTGGAAGGGGTTCCGGGTTTGGCTAAAACATTAGCAATTAAATCTTTGGCGAACATTATCAGCGCAAAATTCAGCCGAATTCAGTTTACACCAGATTTGTTGCCAGCGGATTTGATTGGAACCATGATCTACAGCCAGAAGAAAGAGGAATTTATTGTAAAAAAAGGACCTCTTTTCGCCAACTTTATTTTAGCGGATGAGATTAACAGGGCTCCTGCAAAAGTTCAAAGTGCACTTTTAGAAGCAATGCAAGAAAAACAAGTGACTATTGGAGAGCAAACCTATCGTCTAGAGGAACCATTTTTAGTGATGGCAACTCAAAACCCGATTGAGCAAGAGGGAACCTATCCGCTTCCTGAAGCACAAGTGGATCGTTTCATGATGAAAGTGGTGATTCAATATCCAACTAAAGAGGAAGAAAAATTCATTTTAAGACAACATTTGGAAGCCTCCTTGCCTACAACCAGCACTGTTTTAAAACCTGAGGATATCTTAAAAGCAAGAGAGATCGTTAAAGAAGTATATATTGACGAAAAGATCACCAATTATATAACAGATATCGTATTTGCAACCCGATTTCCGGCTCAATATAAGTTGGATCAATTCACCAATATGATCAATTATGGGGCTTCTCCACGTGCAACGATCAATTTAGCTTTGGCATCACAAGCGTATGCATTTATCAAGAGAAGGGGTTATGTGATTCCAGAAGATATCAGAGCGGTTTGCCATGATGTATTAAGACATCGTATTGGTTTAACTTATGAAGCTGAAGCTGAGAATATTACATCTTCAGATATCATCAATGAAATCTTAAATACAGTTGAGGTTCCTTAGTCAAAACATTTTTAAACAGAGTGACCAACTTAAAAGTTTAAGAAAATGGAATCTACAGAATTATTAAAGAAAGTCAGAAAAATTGAGATCAGGACTCGGAAAGTGACGCAACAAATCTTTTCTGGACAGTATCATAGTGCGTTTAAGGGGCGTGGAATGACATTCAGTGAGGTTCGGGAGTATCAGTATGGTGATGATATTCGGAACATTGACTGGAATGTGACGGCACGTTTTAATCATCCATATGTTAAGATTTTTGAAGAGGAGCGGGAGATGACAGTGATGTTGCTGATTGATGTAAGTGGATCGAATCGCTTTGGGACGAGGAACATGTTTAAGTCCGATTTAATCACTGAATTATCTGCTGTTTTGTCATTTTCAGCCATTTCGAATAATGATAAAGTGGGGGTGATTTTTTTCAGTAATAAAGTGGAGAAATTTATACCTCCTAAGAAAGGGAGATCACATATCCTTAGAATCATCAGAGAGTTAGTTAATTATGAGCCTAAAGAACAGAAAACCAATATTTCAGAAGCATTACGTTATTTAACCAATTCGAATAAAAAGAAGTGTACAGCGTTTATTCTGTCCGATTTCATCGATGATGAGTTTGAGCAGGCTTTAAAGATAGCCTCGAACAAGCATGATTTGGTAGCCTTACAGGTAGTGGATCGAGGGGAACGAAATTTACCTGATGTTGGCATCGTTATGATGAAAGATCCTGAGAGTGGGGAGAAGCGATATATTGACACGTCGGATGGAAAGGTTCGGAGATCTTACGGGGAATGGTGGAATTGGCAGTACAAGAAAAGTGGGGAGCAATTTAAAAAATCGGGAGTTGATAGTACGATTTTATACACGGATGTAGATTATATTAAGTCGTTGACAGAATTGTTTAAAAGGCGTGGTGCTTAGTATAAGGTACAGAAAATTAGAAAATTAGGGAAGAAGTGGGTGAAGGATACAAATTTTTAAAAATATTTTTCATTTTTAGCTTTTCGTATAGAAAAAAGTTGTATTTTTGCAGCCTCAAAAAAGAATGCGTTTCAAAATAGAAAAAATAGACGAAGATGAAAAAAGAATTAATTCAATATGTAGAGGATAACTTAGTATCAACAAAAGAGTTTCCAAAATTTAAAGCTGGGGATACTATCACTGTTTCCTTAAGAATTGTTGAAGGATCTAAAGAAAGAATACAACAGTTTCAAGGTGTAGTTATACAAATTGGTGGTGAAGGCGTTACTAAAACTTTCACTATAAGAAAAATATCTGGTGGAATTGGCGTTGAAAGAATTATCCCATTTGCATCTCCATTTATTTCTGAGATTACTGTAAACAAAAGAGGGGTTGTTCGTCGTGCACGTATTTACTATCTTCGTCAACTTACCGGTAAGAAAGCTCGTATTAAAGAAAGAAGAGGAAAATAATCATAGTAAGAGCGGCGTTTGCCGCTCTTTTCATTTAAATCCTATTTTTTTCCTATTTTTGCAAACCAAAATTCACAAATATGGCATTAATTGATTCTTTAGAAAAAAACGGCAACATTTTATTCAAAAAACGTGGAATTATTCCTTTGTACATTTTAATTGTAGCCATTCCCATTTTATTATTTGGAAATTATTTTTTTTATGAATCTATAACTCCTGAGACAGGTGAAGGGATTGTTAAACCGATCGTTTTTGTTATTTCATTACTGATTTCAATCTCTGGTTTAGTGATTCGTTGTTATGCGATTGGAACCACACCCCATGGAACATCGGGAAGAAATACCGACAAACAAGTTGCCAAACAATTAAATTCTAAGGGGATTTATTCGATTGTAAGACATCCATTATATTTAGGGAACTATTTGATGTGGGCAGGTTTTTTGGTCTTTACATTCGATATTTTACTATTTATCATCGTTTCTTTATTGTTTTGGTTGTATTACGAAAGAATTATGTTTGCTGAAGAACGTTTTTTAGAGAAACAATTTGGAGAATCCTATTTGGACTGGTCCAGAAAAGTACCAGCGTTTATACCAGCATTTCGACAATTTGAAAAAAGTGAAATTCCATTTTCATTTAAAACAGTTTTAAGAAGAGAATACACCGGAATATTTGCGATCACTTTGATTTACACTATTGTGGATTACGTGACAGCTTACCGTTTTGATTTATTAGAGCTAGGGGATCAATTTCCCTTTATTCCGATTCGAATCTCATTTTATGTTTTATGTTTTATGTTGATTGTGATGTTAACTTTAAGAACCTTAAAACATCATACAAAGGTTTTAGATCGGGTAGAAGGTAGAGATTAATTTTTTCAATTTTTAAAAATATTTTTTATGAAAGTATCACATATTGAGCACATTGGAATTGCTGTAAAAGATTTAAAAACAGCTATACCTTATTATGAATCGATCTTAGGATTAAAGTGTTACAATGTTGAAGAGGTTATTGATCAAAAAGTTAGAACAGCTTTTTTTATGGTTGGACAGACCAAAATTGAGTTGTTGGAGCCAATGAATGAAGAGAGTACTGTAGCCAAATTCATTGAGAATAAGGGAGAAGGAGTTCATCACTTAGCATTTTGTGTAGATGATGTTGCAGCTTCATTAGAAGAGGCTGAAAGTAAAGGGGTTAGGTTGATTGATAAAGCACCTAGACAAGGGGCTGAAGGGCTTCAGATTGCGTTTTTGCATCCTAAATCAACTCAAGGTGTTTTAACCGAGTTATGTGAGAAACCTGCTGAAAAGTAGCAACCATGATTTATAAAGATTTCAGTATATTTGAGGTAGCGATGCTGATGAGTTTTGCTATGAGTTGGCCATTTTCCATTATTAAATCACTAAAAACGAAGTTTGTATTGGGAAAGAGTCTATCGTTTATGATCATTGTATTAATTGGGTATATTTTTGGGATTATCCATAAATTTATGTATTCATTAGATGTAGTGATTATTTGTTATTTCTTCAATTTTCTATTGATTAGCCTGGATATTATCCTTTATTTTTATTATGCTCCCAAAAATAAAAGGGAGATAAAAGAAAAAAATATCGAATTTTAATTTTTTTTACAAAATAATTGCCGATTTATATCGTTTTTTTTATATATTTTTGCAAATTGAAATAAAAAAGCTATGGTAAAGAAAAAAATTCTCTTTATAGCACCCGCTATATACCCTTATTTGGAAGAGAACTATATCTCATCAATTTGCAGATACTTGCCGCAAGGCATCCAAGAGAAAGAAAATGAAATCAGAACATTCATGCCAAAGTATGGCTGTATCAATGAAAGAAAGAATCTACTCCATGAAGTAATCAGATTATCGGGACAGAACATAATTATTGAAGACACTGATCATCCTTTGATCATTAAAGTTGCTTCTTTACAAACTGTCAGGATGCAGATTTACTTCATTGATAGTGAAGATTTTTTCCACCGCAAGAATTTGTTTTGTGATGATGAAGGTAGATTTTTCTCAGACAATGACTCCAGATTGTTGTTTTTTGCAAAAGGGGTAATTGAAACTGTTAGAAAATTGGGTTGGAATCCGGATATTATTCACTGCCATGGTTGGATCACTTCACTCGTACCACTATTTATCAGAACTTGTTACAAAGATAATCCTTTGTTCCAAGATACAAAATTGATTTATTCGGTCTATAATGACCATTTTGCAGATAAGTTTTCAAATAATTTTGCTAAAAAATTAAGAATAACAGGAATTCCAACGGATGCATTATCGAATTTTAAAAAAGCGGGTTATGAAACCGTTATTAAATCGGCTATTGATAATTCTGACGCTGTTGTTATCGGGCATCCTGATGTTAAGAAAAGCATTGTTAGTTATTTAGAAAAACTCACCGAAAAACCTATTTTGGTGCACCCTGACAAAGAGGACTATATTGAAGAATACGATCAATTTTATTCAGAAGTATTAGAATTTAACCCTGTTGTTCAATAACCTTTTTAAATGAGAAAACTATCTCTATTAGTACTTACTTTCGTTGCACTTGTTTTTGTTAGTTGCGATGATGAATTAACATCTTTAGGACTAAATCTACGTAACCCCAATGATTTGTTGGGAACCTCTTTCATGGATTCCACAACCCTTACAGCACAATCTATCTTAGATGATACGATCGCTTCAACCGGTTTGGGGAGTAATGTGATTGGATATGTCAATGATCCTACTTTTGGAATTACAAAAGCTTCAGTCTATTCACAATATTTGTTGTCTGGAAATAGTGTGGATTTTGGCACAGCTCCTGTTCTGGATTCAGTGATTTTGACTATTAGAGTGGGTGGTTTTTTCGGAGACACCACTACAGCTTTGCCGATCAGAGTGTATGAACTAGACCAAAAGTTGTATTCTGATTCTACTTATAGAGTTTCCAGTACAGTGGCTCATAAAAGTGAGAATTTGACTTATGATCCCAATTATAGCGTCAGACCTTCTCCAACAACCAGAGTATTAATAGATACCAATTCTTATGATGCCCATTTAAGGATTCGATTAACAGATGATTTTGGTTTGCATTTTCTTCAAAATTCTAGTTCTATGGTGAATGATGCAACATTTGCTAATTTTTTCAAAGGGCTTTATATTACTGTTGAAAATCCACAAGGAACAGGATCTTTGTTATATGTTAATTTAACTAGCTCCATTTCAGGAATATCCATTCACTATAAGAAAAACGGAATTAACAAACGATATGCATTGGTAAGCAATTCAACTGCCGTTAGATTCAATAATTTTGAACATAATTATATAACTGGACAAACGCAAGGGAATAACGATTTTGTTTCTGAAGTGATCAATGGTATTCCGACAGGTGGACATGATGCAGTAGGTCAAGATAAGCTTTATCTTCAACCAACTGGCGGAGTAAAAATGAAAATCGGATTTCCAACGATAAAAAACACTTTTAAAGATAAGAATATCGTGATCAATAGAGCAGAATTGGTGATTACCAATATTTCTGAAGATGAAGCCCATTTTTTTATGCCTGCTTTACTTGCTATTCAAGGAGTAAAGAGCGATGGAACAATCACTTATTTACCGGATGATGCTTATTTTACTACTACCGACTATTATGGTGGAAGCTATAATACTTCCAAAAAGGAATATCGAATTAGAATAACAAACTATATCCAAGACTTAATTTTAAGAGGTCAATATAAAGATTATTTTTATTTAGTTGTCTCTGGAGCAGGTGTTAGAGGTAATAGATTAATAATGGGAGGGTTAAATCCTCAAGACGAAAATACAAGATTGCGTTTGGAGATCTCCTATACGGAATACTAATTGAATAATTTAAATTTTATTTTATTATGTGTGGAATTGTCGCATATACCGGAAGTAGAAATGCTTATCCGATTTTAATTAACGGTCTTAAGAGATTAGAATACAGAGGATATGATAGTGCAGGTGTTGCTTTGATGCAAAATGGCCAGATATCCTTGTACAAATGTAGAGGTAAAGTAGCCGACTTAGAAGCATATTGCTCGGATAAAGATACCTTATCCAATATAGGAATTGCACATACCAGATGGGCAACACATGGGGAACCAAATTATCAAAATGCACACCCCCATTTATCCGTGGATGGAAAATTAGCGCTTATCCATAATGGAATTATTGAAAACTATTTGAGTTTAAAGAAAGAACTAACTGAAAAAGGATATGAATTTTTAAGTAATACCGATACTGAAGTTTTAGTGCATTTGGTTCAAGATATTGCAAAAACTGAAAATGTGGACCTGGTAGAAGCTGTTCAACTGGCCATGTCTGTGGTTATTGGTACTTATGCTGTTGTTATTTTATCTTCTGATCATCCACAACAGTTGATCGTAGCCAAAAAAGGGAGTCCTTTGTTAATAGGCATTGGGAAAAACGAATATTTTGTTGGTTCTGATGGTGCTCCCATGGTAGAATTTACCAATAAAGTAGTTTACCTAGAGGACGAAGAAGTTGCTGTGATCCATCCGGACAGAAAGTTAGAGATAACCAATATTCGAAATGAAAAAAAGAAGCCTTTTGTTGAAAGATTAGAGATGAAATTGGAACAACTTGAAAAAGGTGGCTTTGAACATTTCATGTTAAAAGAGATTTTTGAACAACCCAAAGCTATCTCAGACTCTATGAGAGGAAGGATCAACACCAAGAAAGATGTTGTTGCTCTAGGTGGAATTATTGAATACGAAAGTAAAATGTTACATGCCGGTAGATATATCATTGCTGCATGTGGAACATCATGGCATGCCGGATTGGTTGCTGAACATCTTTTTGAATCGTTGGTTCGGGTTCCGGTTGAAGTGGAATATGCATCAGAATTCAGGTATCGTAATCCGATTATCAGACCGGATGATGTGTTGATTGTTATTTCACAATCGGGAGAAACAGCTGATACTTTAGCCGCTATTGAATTAGCCAAGAGTAAAGGGGCTACCGTAATTGGTATTTGTAATGTAGTAGGATCCAGTATTGCCAGAAATACACATGCAGGATCTTATACACATGCCGGTCCCGAAATTGGGGTAGCATCAACAAAGGCGTTTACAGCTCAAGTAACAGTATTATTTTTGATGGCATTAAGTTTAGCCAGAAAGAAAGGGGAAGTTTCATTATCTATGTATCACCATTATATTAGTGAATTAGAGGCCATTCCTGCTAAAATTGAGTCCATTTTAGCTCAAAATGAATATATCAAAGAGATTGCACATGAGTTTGTTCACACTCAAAATGCCATTTATTTAGGTAGAGGTGTTAATTTCCCTGTTGCCTTAGAGGGAGCTTTAAAACTTAAAGAGATATCCTACATTCACGCTGAAGGATATCCTGCAGCTGAAATGAAACATGGCCCAATTGCATTGATAGATAAATTTATGCCGGTTGTTGTTATTGCAACGGAACAAGAAACTTACGATAAGGTCGTGAGCAATGTTCAAGAGGTGAAAACTAGAAATGGTAAAATAATTTCTATCGTTTCTGAAGGTGATGAGATCGTGAAAAGTATGTCTGATTATTGTATTGAAATACCTAAAACGGATGAGTTATTATCCCCACTTGTTGCCTCGATACCATTACAACTATTAGCATATCATATCGCAGTAGCTCGCGGTTGTGATGTAGATAAACCTAGAAATTTAGCAAAATCAGTTTCTGTGGAATAAATCAGATAGGATATTCATAATTATCGGCAAATGTTAAATAAAAATTTTAATTTTTTTTAACATTTGCCGTTTTTTTATGGATTTTTTAGCAAAAAAGTGGTAACTTTGCACCCGTTATTAAAAAATGACAAAATTAAGTTAATCATTTAAAAATCACATAATTATGACAATGCAAGAAAAAATCAAGCAACTACTTGAATTGAGAGAACAAGCTCGTTTAGGTGGTGGCGAGAAAAGAATTGAGAAACAACATGCTCAAGGTAAGTTTACTGCACGTGAACGCATATTAATGTTATTAGATGAAGGTAGTTTTGAAGAGTTTGATATGTTTGTAACTCACCGTTGTGTAAACTTTGGAATGGATAAAGAAAAATACTTATCAGATGGTGTTGTAACAGGATACGGTACTGTAGAGGGCAGATTGGTATTTGTGTATTCTCAAGATTTTACAACATTTGGAGGATCATTATCTGAAACTCAATCCAATAAAATATGTAAAGTATTAGATCAAGCTATGAAAATGGGTGCACCTGTTGTTGGTATTAATGACTCTGGTGGAGCACGTATTCAAGAAGGTGTTAATAGTTTGGCTGGTTATTCTGAAATTTTCCAAAGAAACATATTAGCATCAGGTGTAGTTCCTCAAATTTCTGCAATTTTTGGACCTTGTGCCGGTGGTGCTGTTTATTCCCCTGCGTTAACTGACTTTATCATGATGGTTAAGAACACCAGTTACATGTTTGTAACCGGTCCTAAAGTGGTAAAAACCGTTACCAATGAGGATGTTACCGTTGAAGATTTAGGTGGTGCAACTGTTCACTCTACAAAATCAGGGGTTGCTCATTTTGCAGTAGATAATGAAGAGATTGGTCTTCAAACAATTAGAAAACTGTTGAGTTACATTCCATCTAATAACATGGAAGAACCACCTTATGTTCCTACAAAAGACCCAATCAACAGGTTAGAAGATAAATTAAATCAAATCATACCAGACAATCCAAACAAACCTTACGATATGAAGGAGGTGATTCATGCGATTGTTGATGATGGTGAATTTTTTGACATTCAACCTAACTATGCACAAAATATCATTATTGGTTTTGCTCGTTTTAACGGTAGATCAGTAGGTATTGTTGCAAACCAACCTAAATATTTAGCTGGAGTTTTGGATATCAATTCTTCCAGAAAAGGAGCTCGTTTTATCCGTTTCTGTGATGCTTTCAATATTCCAATCGTTACTTTAATTGACGTTCCGGGATTCCTTCCAGGTACCGGTCAAGAGTACGGCGGCTTGATTATACATGGTGCTAAATTGTTATATGCTTACGGTGAAGCTACTGTTCCAAAAATTACAGTAATTCTTCGTAAAAACTACGGTGGAGCATATTGTGTAATGAGTTCTAAACATTTACGTGGAGATATCAACTATGCATGGCCAACTGCAGAGATTGCTGTGATGGGTGGAAAAGGTGCTATCGAAATTTTAAATGGTAGAGAGATTGCCGCTATTGAAGATCCTGAAAAACAAGCTGAATTCATGAGTCAAAAAGAAGCCGAATATCGTGATGCATTTGCAAATCCATATGTAGCTGCTCGTTATGGTTATATTGATGATGTCATTGAACCAAGAAATACCCGTTTCAGAGTGATCCGTGCATTGGAATCAACTAAGAACAAACGTTTAGAAAATCCTGCTAAAAAGCACGATAATTGTCCATTATAACAATGAAATACGATGAATAAACTAAAGACATTTTTCATTTTTGTGACTTTGATTCTGGCATTAGGATTTACTAACGCGCAGAAACAGAGTGATTTAAAAATCAACGAACTTTTTCTGAATAATATTAATAATTTGGCTGATGAATATGGTCGCCATGTACCTTGGGTTGAAATTTTCAATACATCATACAATAAAGTAAATATTGCAGAATGTTATTTAACCAATGACACAACAGGATTAGCAGCTGGAAACACCTCTAATTGGTATAGAATACCAAAAGGGGATCCAAAAACGTTAATTCCACAACGAAGTTATTTGATTTTTTATTTGGATAATACTCCAACGTATGGTGTATTTCATACTAATTTTAATCCATTAGATTCTAATTCAAACAATTATGTTGCTTTGATTAGTTCAAACGGAAAAACTATCATTGATTTTTTCAAATTTAATAATTCATTACGTACTGCAACACATTCATTTGGTTATAGAAATGATTATGGATCAGTTGAAGTTGAAGTGGATGGAAAAATGGTAAGTAATTTATCTGAATTGAAATACTTTACACCAGGTTCTCAAAATAATCCGGAGCCCATGACTTCCAAATCAGAAGAAATTAGCAAAAAAGATAAATATGGGTTTGGATTAGCAATCATTTCAATGACTGTTGTATTCACTGCATTATTTATCATTTTCTTAATTCTAAAATTATTTGCTCGATTATCCAATAAAAAAGCACCCCGTTTAAAATTACATAGTGCACAAAAAAGAGCCAAAGTAATTGAAGAAAAGAAAACTGAATCAAAAGATAATGAAATTTTAGAAAATGGTGAAGCTCTTGCAGCAGCATCTATGGCGCTTCATTACTATTTGAATTCAGCTCATGATAAAGAGAGTGAAGTGATTACTATTGAAACTCCTTCTGCTCATTTTTCTCCATGGTCTCAAAAACATCTCATGGTTAAAAGAACACCAAAAAGAAGATAAGTCAAAAATGAATTATTAAATCAATAATAGATAAAAATGAAAAATTATAAATTTACGATTAACGGAAATAAATACAATGTTGACATTGTAGGAATTGAAGACAATATAGCTCAAATAGAAGTAAACGGAACTCCATATGAAGTGGAGATGGAAGTTGAGAAATTTGTACAACCTAAAGCAGTTGTTAAATTGACTCCCCCTCCAGCACCAAAAGCAGGTTCAGCAGGGGCATCTATACCTAAAGCTCCATCAGCTCCAACAGGAGGAAGTTCGCTAAAATCTCCTCTTCCAGGTGCTATTTTAGATGTGTTCGTTAAAGTTGGCGATCATGTAAAACCTGGAGATCATATCGTTTTATTAGAAGCCATGAAAATGGAAAATAATATCGATGCTGATAAAGAAGGTGTGATTAAAGAAATACGCGTTCAAAGAAACGATGCTGTGATGGAAGGTGATGTTCTAGTTGTAATTGGTTAAGTCAAATCTAACCCTAAAACTTAAAAAGAAATGAATCTATTAAATTTTTTCCAAGAAGGAATTTCGCAATTCTATGAATATACAGGTTTTGCAAGCTGTACTTGGGGTCATATTATTATGATAACTGTTGGGTTGATCTTTATTGCCTTAGCTATTATAAAAGATTATGAACCTCTTCTTCTCGTACCTATTGGGTTTGGTATTATTATTGGTAATATTCCGTTCACTGATGGTTTACAAATTGGTGTTTATGAGAGTGGTTCAGTAATGAACTACCTCTATTTTGGTGTACTTCAAGGGGTATATCCACCATTAATTTTCCTTGGTATTGGTGCAATGACTGACTTTTCTGCATTGATTTCCAATCCAAAATTGATTTTAATTGGAGCAGCCGCTCAGTTAGGTATTTTCGCAGCATATATTTTTGCTTTATTACTAGGATTTACCCCTATGGAAGCCGGTGCAATCGGTATCATTGGTGGTGCTGATGGTCCTACTGCTATTTTCTTAGCCTCTAAACTTGCTCCTAGTATGCTGGGTGCAATTGCAATATCTGCATATTCATATATGGCTTTGGTTCCAGTGATCCAACCACCGGTTATGAGATTACTTACTACTCCAAAAGAAAGAGTGATTAAAATGCGCCCACCTCGCGTGGTTTCTCATAGAGAAAAAGTTTTATTCCCTATACTTTGTATCCTATTAACAGCTTTTATTGTTCCTAGTGGTTTGGCTCTTTTAGGTATGTTATTCTTCGGTAACCTACTTAAAGAAAGTTCCGTAACTCGCCGTTTAGCGAATACTGCCAGTGGTCCACTTATTGATATCGTTACTATTCTAATCGGGTTAACTGTTGGAGCTTCAACTCAAGCAACTACATTCTTAACTGTTGATTCAATCTTAGTATTTGGACTAGGTGCTTTATCATTTGTTTTTGCAACTGCTGGTGGTGTTGGATTTGTTAAACTTTTCAATCTATTCTTAAAAGATGGAAATAAAATCAATCCATTGATTGGTAATGCTGGAGTTTCTGCTGTTCCTGATAGCGCTCGTGTTTCTCAGGTTGAAGGATTAAAATATGACAAAACGAATTATTTGTTGATGCATGCGATGGGACCAAACGTTGCCGGTGTAATCGGTAGTGCGGTTGCCGCAGGTATTTTATTGAGTTTCTTGTATTAGAATTCCTATACAAAAAAATGAAAGGTGTAAACGAAAGTTTACACCTTTTTTTTTAAGAATTTTTGGGAAGAAAATGGCATAATTCACTGGAAAATCGCTGTTTTTTATTGTACTTTTGTACAAAAATTAAAAACAATGAATATACCTTATACCATTACTCATCTTATTGATATAGAAGAGGATCCAGTTCCCTTCTATACGGAAAAACCACTACGAATGAGTGCTTTTTCCACCCATTTTCAAACTGCTTTTCCCCATTTTATAATGTGTCAGTTTTTATAGGAATGATACGGTAATATTTACCTTTCCTTGTATACCATTACAATATTCACCCAGTGAATGTTGTCTTGTTGTATACTATCCTTTTGTAATTATTTTCAAATCAATATATTCACTAAAAAAATTAAAAAAGATATGAATTTTTCACTAACTAAAGAGCAATTGTTGTTCCTGGATATGATCAGGGCTTTTGTTGAAAAAGAGGTACGCCCTCTGGCTGCTGAGATTGATGAAGAGGAACGTTTTCCAGTCGAAACAGTCCCTAAAATGGCGAAAATTGGATTAATGGGGATCCCATTTCCTGTGGAATATGGAGGCGCCGGTGGCGATAATATGCTCTATTCTATGGCAGTCGAAGAGCTTTCAAAAGCTTGTGCTACTACAGGTGTGATCGTTTCGGCACATACATCCCTATGTGCTGCCCCAATCTACGAATTTGGAACAGAACAACAAAAACAAAAGTACTTACCTAAGTTATGCTCCGGCGAGTGGATTGGTGCATTCGGCCTAACGGAACCTAATGCCGGAACTGATGCTTCTGCTCAACAAACTACTGCCGTTGCGGATGGAGATAACTTCGTTTTAAACGGATCCAAGATCTTTATTACGAATGCCGCGTATGCTCAAGTGTATATCGTTATGGCTATGACAGATAAATCGCAGGGAACAAGAGGAATTTCCGCTTTTATTGTGGAACGTGATACACCAGGTTTTTCGATTGGTAAAAAAGAGAAAAAAATGGGAATCCGAGGTTCTGCTACATGCGAGTTGATATTTGAAAATTGTATCATCCCTAAAGAGAATCTTTTAGGAAAAATTGGAGGTGGATTTGGTATCGCAATGAAAACACTTGATGGTGGTAGAATTGGTATTGCATCTCAGGCTTTGGGAATTGCTCAAGGGGCGATGGATGAAACCTTGAAATATATCAAAGAGAGAAAACAGTTTGGAAAACCAATCGCTCAATTCCAAAATACTCAGTTTCAATTGGCCGACTTAGACACCAAAATTGAAGCATCCCGCTTATTAGTTCGCATGGCTGCTTATAAAAAAGATATGAAACTGCCCTATTCCGTTGAAGCCGCCCGTGCTAAACTATATGCATCTGAAACCTCAATGGAAGTTACTTCCAAAGCAGTTCAGTTTCACGGCGGATACGGATATACCCGAGAATATCCAGTGGAAAGAATGTTAAGAGATGCGAAAATCACTGAAATCTATGAAGGAACATCTGAAGTTCAAAGAATGGTGATCGCTGCCGGTTTATTAAAATAGTTTATTAATAGAAAAGAATTCAATATGAAAATTATAGTTTGTATAAAACAAGTTCCGGATACTACAGAAATCAAATTAAATCCTGAAACCGGAACCATGATTAGAGATGGTGTTCCCAGTATTATGAATCCGGATGATAAAGGGGGACTTGAGATGGCCTTGAATCTTAAAGATCAATTTGGAGCACACGTGACCGTAATCACTATGGGTCCTGCCCAAGCAGATCAAATATTAAGAGAAGCCTATGCAATGGGCGCAGACAGAGCAATCCACCTTACTGATAAAAGATTTGCCGGCGCTGACACTTTAGCTACATCCAATGCTCTAGCCGGTGCTCTTAGAATGTTAGAGTATGATTTGATCATTACTGGTCGTCAGGCAATTGATGGGGATACTGCTCAGGTAGGACCTCAAATTGCAGAACTTCTCGATCTACCTCAAGTTACTTACGTTGAAGATCTTCAGTTCGCTAATGATACTTTCACGATTAAAAAAGCAAACGAGGAAGGTTATCAAATCGTTCAAGTGGAAACTCCCTGTTTGATAACGGTATTAGCTTCAGCAAATGAACCAAGATATATGTCGGTTAACGGAATCATGACTGCTTACCAAAAAGAGGTTGAAGTTTGGGGCTTTGACAATATTTCTGTAGATGAGACCAAATTAGGACTTAAAGGATCTCCTACACGCGTCTTTAAATCTTTCTCTAAAGGAGCAAAGTCTGTGGGCCAAAAGTATGAAGTGGATCCCAAGATGGCCGTTGAGATCATTATGGAGAAACTGAAAGAAAAATTCATTATCTAATTTTAAAATGTAATTAAGATGGACCAATCATTATATAAAAATATTTTTGTTTTCGTTGAACAACGAAACGGTCAGATTCAAAATGTGAGTCTGGAACTTTTGAGCAAAGCTCAGGAGTTAAATGAAAAACTGAATGAGCAAGTAGTTGCTATTCTTTTAGGAAATCATATGGATGAGCAAGCACACGAATTGATCTCTTATGGTGCAGATATTGTTTTGTACGCTGATGCCCCTGAGTTTTCAATCTATAATACTGAACCATATACGCAAGCTGTGAACCAGTTGGTTCAATCTTACAAACCTTCGATTATCTTAATTGGAGCAACAACGATTGGACGTGATTTAGGTCCCAGATTGTCTGCCCGTATTGAAACAGGTTTAACAGCAGATTGCACCGCATTAGAGATGGGAGATGATGGACATCTCTTGATGACACGTCCGGCTTTTGGAGGTAATCTAATGGCTACCATCGTTTGTAAAGAGCATCGCCCTCAAATGTCAACTGTTCGTCCCGGTGTGATGATGAAAGGACTGAAAGATATATCAAGAAAGGGAAATGTGGAGAAAGTGAATATTCAGTTTGATTCTTCAAAGTTTAAAGTGAAAATTCTTGAAACCGTGAAGGAAACTAAAAATTTAGTAGATATTACAGATGCCAAAATTTTGGTTTCAGGTGGGAGAGGAGTTGGTAATGCAGAAGGATTCAAAAAACTTAACGAATTGGCTAAGACTTTACGTGCAGAGGTCTCATCATCACGCGCTATGGTTGATTTAGGGGTGGTATCTCATGATCGTCAGGTGGGACAAACCGGCAAGACTGTTCGTCCCGATTTGTACTTTGCTTTAGGTATATCAGGTGCAATCCAACATTTAGCAGGTATGGAAGAGTCAGATTTTATCGTTGCTATTAACAAGGATAAAGATGCACCAATTTTCCAGACAGCAGATTTAGGAATTGTTGGAGACGTGAATCAAATTGTTCCTTTATTGAATGAAAAACTCCAAAAAGAGATGAAATAAATGAGCAAATTAGCAAAATAGCAAATTAGCAAATGGAAAAAGGAGGGGCAGGGTTGGCCTCTCTTTTTTGTTAAAATTGTTTATTATCTGTTTTTTTTGTATTATTGCATATTAATTCTAAAATCTATAGATCATTTAAAACAGAGAATTATGAAATCAGATTATTTTAAACAAAAATTAACGATTTTTTTATCGTTTATCCTTTTTACACAATTCTTTTATGGGAATATTTTGAATGCTCAAATCAGTGATAGTACAGGTATTATTTGGTGTATTCCTTATAATCCTGATGCATTTCCCGTGAATGGGAACCGAACAGCAAATGCCGGTCTGAATCTTGTTTTTAATGATTATCATGTGGTCGAATATGCTTTTTTGGACTCATTATATATGTGTGATTATATAGGCGAACTCCCTATTTATCAGATTCGGATTCAAGAAGGATATGAACACCTGCAATATGAATTGATGAATATTTTAGAAAATTGCTTTCCGGGATTTTTTCTTCAATTTTCATTACCTTATCACAATGAATTCTATGGTAGTTCATCAACACCTTCATACACCAACGGAAGAATATATTTATCTTTTTATGATTTTTATTTTGATCCAACGCTTGTTCCTTCTTCAGCTATTAGATCAAATAACAAACCTATGAATTTAATTTTAAGAAAATATGATATAAAATCTTATGATTATAAACCATATCTTCACCCTTTAACTGGTGATACATTATGGAGAACAATTAAAATTACTTGTAATTTTCAGGATGCTTTGCCATTATACTACGATTTACTCAAAATAAAATACTTGTATGAGGATATCGCAGTGGCTTGTTTTTGGTTATTTTTTGATAAAGATAATCCATGCGGTACTTATAGCGGAATTGTATCTGAACAAAAATCGATCTGTAATATATATCCAAATCCGGCAACTAATGAGATAACCATATCGGGTTGTGAACCTGAATCATTCTTATTGTACGATATACTGGGGAAAGTTGTCTCCTCAGATATAAATTTTCAATCAAATAAAGTTAATATTTCAAATCTACCAGATGGTATTTATCTAATAAAGGTGATTTCAAACGATGGAACAGTTTACACACAAAAAATTAGCAAAATAGCAAATTAGCAAATGGAAAAAGGAGGGGCAGGGTTGGCCTCTCTTTTTTTGGACGAAGGACGAAGGACAAAGGACGAATGTCTACTAAAACCCAATACCCAAAACCCAATAACTAATACCCAATAACAAAAAAAACCGCAAAGGTTTAAAGCTTTACGGTTCTTTTGGTGCGGATGAAGGGACTCGAACCCCCACGCCTCTCGGCACTAGATCCTAAGTCTAGCGCGGCTACCAATTACGCCACATCCGCTTGGGAAATTAGAGTGCAAAAATACACTTTTTTTTCTTACACGTCTTCATAAATTTCGATTTTTTTTCGATTTTTATTTAATTTTAATCTAAATCATTTAATGATCAATGAATCAGTGAAATAAAATATTTTATGTTTCTTTTTATTCTCATTTTTTATCCATATCTTTGTGAATAAAATCAATAAATAAAATGAGTACAGTTCTAATCGGTGATATAGTTAAGCAGTTTTTGGAGAAATATGGTAAAAATGAGCAGTTTCTGGAAAAACGTGCCGTTGAATCCTGGGATAAAGTAGTGGGTCCACTGATTGCAAAATATACTCAAAAAGTGAGTTCTAAAAATGGTATTCTTACCATAACAGTTTTAAATAGTGCTCTTCGCTTCGAATTGATGGGAATGAAATCGGAAATTATTAGAAAATTAAATCAAGAAGTGGGTAAAGAGGTGATTAAAGATATCGTTTTAAAATAGTGATTTATGGAAAACCATATCTATGCATTAATTGGTAAATCGCTGCAACATTCATTCTCACCAGCCTATTATAATTCCTATTTTTCGTATCATGGAATGAATGATTACAGCTATCAAACAATTGAAATCGACAAAATCAATGATCTAATACCCATTTTAAAAACGAATCCTACTATTGAAGGTTTCAATGTAACCTTACCCTATAAAGAAAAAATTATACCTTTATTGGACAAAATGAGCCCTTCAGCCAAAAAAATTGGGGCAGTTAACGTTGTAAAAGTATTCAGGAATCAGGATCAATTTGAATTACATGGGCATAATACCGATTATAAAGGGTTTGAATCTATGTTTAAGGTTTTGAAATATAGAAGTATTGCGGACAAGAATACTCTTATATTAGGATCAGGAGGCGTCTCCAAAAGTGTGCAATATGTTCTAAGAAAACAAGAAATTCCCTTCATAGTTATCTCTAGAGAAAAGAAGGAAAATTGTTTTACGTATGATCAATTAACACGAGACATCATTCAAAGTCACAAAGTCATTATCAATTGTACTCCTCTAGGGATGTATCCTAATATTGATGAAAAGCCGCCAATCGATTATAATAGGATAGGATCTGAACACTTTTTAATTGATTTAATTTACAACCCGGATGTAACAGAGTTTATGAAAGAGGGACTATTAAGATCCGCACATGTTATGAATGGATTGCAAATGTTTAAAGTGCAAGCTAAAGAGAGTCTAAAAATATTCTTGTAATTATTTCTT
>Ga0209098_1001254_pt1 | contig 24860 bp, 24 predicted proteins | sample AD_JPNHW1_MetaG_FD_184429 | JGI IMG/M metagenome (GOLD analysis project Ga0209098, IMG submission 184429) | Active sludge microbial communities of municipal wastewater-treating anaerobic digesters from Japan - AD_JPNHW1_MetaG (SPAdes) (version 2) | ecosystem: Engineered > Bioreactor > Anaerobic...
ACCGCTCATCGTAACCCGCATTGAAGACAAAAACGGGAATCTTTTGTCCACTTTTCAGGCCAGAAAACGGGATGCCATCGACGAAAGAACTGCCTATCTCATGACCTACCTGCTTCAGGGAGTTGTTAAAGAAGGTACCGGGATCCGCTTATCAACGACCTACGATGCGTACAAGGATTATGGCGGCTTTACCTCGCCATTTGCGGGTAAAACTGGTACGACTCAGAATCAGAGTGATGGTTGGTTTATCGGTTTTACGCCCGAATTGGTTGCGGGTGTTTGGACCGGCGCTAACTACCGAAGTGTCCATTTTGAGGATATATCAAGAGGGCAAGGCTCAAACACAGCACTTCCTGTCTTTGGTCGTTTCTTCAAAAAAGTATTTGCCGATAAAAGTTTGAACATAAAATCGGATTTTCAGTTTGAACGTCCTATCGGAATGGAAGATATTGATTGCGATAATAACGACGGCGGATCTGAAAGCACAAAACCTGAATATGATGACTTTTTCTAGTAAATTACTAGTATTCATCTCTGTTTTGAATAAAGGAGCAAGAAAAAGCAAAATTCTGTTGATCGTTGTTGCTTTTTCTGTCTCGATATCTTTGTTTCTGTTTAATTCATGTGCCAATCAAGGAGTTGGCCCATCAGGAGGTCCCCGAGATTCAATCCCTCCCGTTGTAATAACGAGCATTCCTGCTTCCGGTCAGAAAATGTATGACGGAAAAGAAATTGTTCTCACATTCAACGAGTATGTGGTTGCCAGTGATCTTTCTAACAGTTTGATTATTTCACCTCCACTTGCCAAGAAACCTGAAATCAAAACTTCTGGCAAATCAGTTATCGTAAAGATCCCCGAAGATTTGATTCCGGATAGAACCTACTCGGTCGATTTTCAAAATGGCATTAAGGATTACACTGAAGGGAATGTTCTAAAAGGACTAAGGATTCTCTTTTCAACCGGCAATCAACTCGATTCGCTTCAAATTGGAGGCTATGTACTCGATGCGTTCACCCATCTGCCGGTTCCGAACACCTTGGTTACCCTCTACACTTTCGATAATGACTCTGTCTTTCAAAGTCTAAAGCCCGATTTCATTGCCCGCTCAAACGACGAAGGTTTTTTTCTCTTCGACAACCTTCCTCCTGATCATTACAAGCTTTATGGACTAACCGATATTGACAAAAACTTATTCTATTCCCAACCCACTGAATCAATTGCTTTTTGCGATTCAATGATTACCCCATCAGCTCGTTACATCGCCCAAACCGATACCACGAACGGCAAAGACTCGGTATCCGGCTTTACGGAATTTTTTCCTAAAGATGTAACGATTCTCCTTTTTCAGGAAAAAACATACAATCAATACATTGTATCTTCCAAAAGAGAAACCGAAGACAAATGTCTCATCGCATTCAACGAATCCGTTGATTCTTTTCGGGTTGATCTGGTAAAACACATCGGGGAAAAAAACTGGAATGAAATAGAATACAGCGCCAATCTCGATACCGTTTCTGTTTTCATCGTTGACTCCTTACTAGCAAAAACCGACACAATTTTTTTGGGAGTTAACTATCTGGCGACCGACACCCTTGGCAACTTCAAAGCCAGAACCGACACCATTAAAATGCTTTTCAACAGGCAGATAAACCTAAAAGATAAAAAGAAAGACTTAAAACCGGTCAACAGCAACTATTTCAACTTCTCTTCAAACCTTGTTTCCTCCAACTTCGATTTAAATAAAAAAATTATCCTGGAAGCTCCTTCACCCCTTAAGGATATGGAGAAACAAAAGATCGGATTTTATGAGATCATAAATGATTCGACCAAAAAAGAAATCGACTTTGGCCTCCTGTCTGTTCCCGGATCAAAAAGGAAGTACCAGCTGTCTGTTACTCTGGCGGAGAATACAAAATACCTGCTTTCGATTGATTCATCGGCCATTTGCACCATGAGCGGAATTCCAAACGCTGGGTTCCAATCGAAATTTTCGACACAAAAAGCCGATTTTTATGGTTCAATCATCTTGTCGCTCAAGGGTGTCCCGGGAAAAGGGAAACTACAGTTGATTAAATATCAGGAAAAAGGAGATAAAGAAGAGATTGTTCGTGCGGCTGATGCGGACACGCTTCAGCGAACAATTACATTTGACTATTTGAAACCGGATAAATATGTCCTGAAATTTTTTAACGACATCAATCTGAATGGGAAATGGGATACGGGTAACCTAACGATGAAACTTCAGTCTGAGCCTGTTTTCTATTTTCCTAAAGTCATCAACGTAAAATCGAACTGGGAAATAAAAGAAAACTGGGAAATAAAATCCCAACCAATCAAACCCAAAAAGATCGTGGATGAATCGAAAAAAGAGGAAAAAAAATCTGGAAAATAATTAATACCTTAGCCCAAAAAATTGATATGGCTACAAAAAGAGACATCAAAAAGGATATCAGCTACTTGTGTGAATATATTGTGCTCGATGCACTTCAAGTATCCGAAATAACCGATGAAAGCAACAAACCTGAAGTAGTTGAAATTATTGCCGGAATCTCTTCTTTATATAAGGATTTAATTAGCCGGGTCAATCATCCTGACGGGAAAGACAATCCCAAACTGGTTAAAGCCCATTATAAATCGATTACGCACGACCTGCTGACAGAATGTGATAAATTTTATAACCAGCTGAATAAATTAATTCCAGCAGAATAGCTTATTCTTTCTTTTTCAAAAAAGGGTGATAATCACCTTTTAAGCCAATGGGCACTGAATTACGGATTTCATGTGTCAGGTATATACATTCTTTCGCCTCATCAAGGCCAAATCCTCCATTGGTTAGAATCTCACGGTAGACCGAAGTATGCAGATTGGTAAAACCTTCGCTGAATTCCAATTCCTCTCCTTCAACCGAAATTGAACGATAGGTCCGGGAACCTTTCTTTCTGGCTTGTTCCGGTATGTCGTCATAATCGAGGCTCAGGTACCACCTAACCCTGGCCCGTTCCAAGGTAAGAAAACCCGATGCTTTATGTGGTTCGTACATGTTCACCACATTGGTTTGGATGGGACCAAAAATCCAGTTCAGCATATCGAAAAAATGGATCCCAATATTGGCAGCAACCCCACCCGACTTAGTAACATCGCCTTTCCAGCTTTTGAAATACCATTTCCCCCGGGAGGTAATATAAGTAAGGTTGATATCAAAAATTTTATCTTCTGGATAAGTTTTAACTTTTTCCTTTAAAGCAATGATCACCGGATGAAGCCTAAGTTGTAAAATGGTATGTATTTTATAGCCGGTCTCATTCTGAATTTTTTCCAACCGTTTAATTTCCGAGGGATAAACAACCAGTGGTTTTTCACAAATCGCATTCATCCCATTCTCCAAAGCAAACTCAATGTGCTGACAATGTAAGTAGTTGGGAGAACATATACTACAATATTCAATCGGAGAAGCAGATTTCTGCTGTTCTTTAACATAGACCTCAAAATCATCAAATTCAGGAAAAAACTCTGCATTAGGAAAATAGCTATCCATTCTACCCATGACATCAAACTTATCGGAAGCAACCAGCAACGAATTATTGGTATCCCTGATCGCCTTCAGATGCCTTTCTGCCACAAAACCAGCCGCTCCTATCAATGCAAAATTTTTCATTTCTTCAATATTTGAGGTAAAATTAGTTTATTCTGATTGGATCATATCACTCCAAAAAGAAATTTAAAGTTTATAAACCTTTTCCGACGGATCTTTGATAAAGTTCCGTAAATCGACTACCAATTGGGAATTCTTCTCGATAAACTCAGGATCAAAAACAGAATGATGGGTAGTAATAACCACGCAATCGGCCTTTTGTATCTGAAAATCGGTAAGTCCGACCGACTTGAAAGTATGCCCTCCCGAGGTAATAATTCCGGGAATATAGGGATCGTGATAAGATACATTGGCTCCTTTCCCCACCACTTCATCAATAATTTTCAGGGCTGGTGATTCCCTTGCATCATCAATATCGGGTTTATAGGCCACTCCGAGAAATAATATTTTGCTACCATTCAATGATTTCTTCTGTCGGTTCAAAGCGGAAGTTATTTTGATGGTCATCCGGTGGGGCATCATCATGTCGATATGCCCGGCGGTATGAATCATACTTAAATCAAAATTGTACTTTTTCGCAATATGTTCCAAATAGAACGGATCGAGCGGAATACAATGCCCTCCAATTCCGGGCCCCGGATAAAAAGCCTGAAATCCAAACGGTTTCGTCTTTGCAGCTTCAATCACTTCCCAAATATCGATATCCATCTTCCCACAAAGGAGAGCCATTTCGTTAATCAGGCTGATGTTTATCAAACGGTAAGTGTTTTCAAGAATTTTTACCATTTCAGCAACTCTGGGGGAACTGACTAAATGGATTTTTTCGATTGCCTTCTTGTATATCGCCTCTCCTATCTCTAAGCCATCGGAAGAAAGTGCTCCGATAACTTTGGGAGTATTCTGGGTGTTAAATCTCTTATTTCCCGGATCGACCCTTTCGGGCGAAAAAGCCAGCCAAAAATCGTTACCCTGCTTCAAACCCGATTCTTTTTCAATAATTGGGAGCATCAGGTTCTCGGTCGTTGTGGGATAAGTTGTGCTTTCAAGGCAAATGAAGGTGCCGGATTTCATATTTCGCCCTATTTCCTGACAGGCAGACTCAATATAAGAAGTATCGGGCTTCCTGAACTGATCGAGAGGTGTTGGTACGCAAATAATAATGGCATCACATTCCTTTAACAACGAAAAATTGGAAGTTGCCCGGAGAAAATCTTCACGAACGACATTATCTAACAGATCATCTTCAATGTCAGGAATATAATTTTCAGCCCGATTGATTTTTGAGACTTTCTCAATAGAATTGTCAAATCCAGTAACCCGGATTCCCTTCCCGGCAAAAGCGACAGCCAAAGGAAGTCCGACATAACCCAACCCAATAATTCCAATCGAAAAGTTATTGCTGCTGATCTTCTGTAATATAACCTCTTTATGGTTCATCCTATTCTATTTCTAGCTGATTATTTACCAATTTGTATTTTCTCCCGGTTTCGGGACAAATAAGGTTTTCATCCAATTTAGCACCTGATTGACTTACCCATCCGTTTTGCCGGGCTGGAACACCGGTCATCAGAGAAAAAGGTTTCACATCCTTTGTCACCACGGCACCCGCTCCGATGAATGAATATTCTCCAAGTGTAATGCCGCACACAATGGTTGCATTTGCTCCAATAGTTACCCCTTTTTCAACAATCGTCTTCTGATATTGGCCTTTACGGTCAACTGCTGCCCGGGGATTGATCACATTGGTAAAAACACAACTTGGGCCACAAAAAACATCATCACCAATTTCGACCGCATCATAAATGCTGACGTTGTTTTGTATCTTCACATTGTTCCCGATAATGGCTTTCCCTCCCACAAAAACATTCTGACCCAGAATGCAGTTGTTTCCAATTTTAGCACCTCCCATAATGTGAGAAAAATGCCAGATTTTACAACCGCTTCCAATGAAAGCTCCTTCATCGATTACTGCAGTTTCGTGGGCAAAGTAGTGATTCGGTTTATTCATGAAGCAGGTCGATTATGGATTGTGTAACAAATTTTACTTCATCAACGGTAATCATTCCATGCATGGGTAATGATAGTACCGTTTCGGAAAAAAGCTGAGCCACCTGAAATTCTTCATCGTATGAAGGCAAATCGGCAAAAGCCTGTTGTCGCGGCAGAATCAGCGGATAATGGACCGCTGTAGGTATTCCCTTTTCCAGCAATTTCTGTCTCAACTGATCACGGTTCTCAACTCCAATGGTATACTGTGCCCAGACACTGGTTTTAACAGGTGCAACTTCGGGCAACATGACCACATCCTTCAATAAATCAGAATACAAAGCGGCTGCCAGTTGTCGGGTAACAATTTCGGCATCCAGATGTTTCAATTTTACACGCAAGATGGCAGCCTGCAAGGTGTCCATCCGGCCATTGATCCCCACAACATCGTGAAAGTACCTTGCCGATTGACCATGAGATCGGAGCAACTTCACCCGTGAAGCAAGTGTATCGTTATTGGTAAAAACAGCGCCACCATCGCCATAGCAGCCCAGCGGTTTTGCCGGGAAAAAGCTGGTAACAGCAATTTCGGTAAGTGCGCCCGATTTATAACCATGATAGGTCGCTCCAAATGATTGCGCGGCGTCCTCAATGACCCACAAATCACTTTGTCGGGCAATATCGTTGATGAAGGCAAAATCGGCACACTGCCCGAAAAGGGAAACAGCAATAATTCCTTTGGTTCGTGGAGTAATCTTCCCTTCTATTTTATGAACATCTATATTGAAGTCAACCGGAGAAACATCAACAAAAACGGGTATTGCTTTCAGGAAGCTGATCATGGATGCCGATGCAAAAAAACTGTAAGCCGGACAAATCACCTCATCACCCGGTTGAATACCAACTGCCATCAAGGCCAGCATAAGCGCATCGGTGCCCGAACTGCAACAGATCGAATGTTTTACGTCGATATACTCAGACAGCTCTTTTTCGAGCAATTCAATCTCTTTTCCATTAATGAACGCCGAAGAATCAATGACCGACTGAATAGCCTGGTCGATTTCAGCTTTATAAGTCTCGTACTGTCGGTTTAGATCACAAAATTGCATGTTATACGAATTCAATATACTACAAAAGTAACGGAAAAGAAGCGAGAATATGATATTAAAAAATGAAAATCACAAAAAGTCAAAAGTGAAATGCTATTTTTGCTGCCATGGAGGAAAAATATTGAATAATGATTGAAATTTCAGCCATCATATCAACATATAACCGGGCACAATTTTTAGATGGTTTGTTCTCTTCTGTTTTAGAACAATCAATTGATAAAAACAGATATGAAATTGTAATTGTTAACAATAATTGCACCGACAATACCGAAGAAATTTGCCATAAATTCATTCATTCACATCCCGAAATCAAAATAAATTATTGCATCGAAAAGCAACAAGGTCTTTCTTATGGACGAAACAGAGGTATTGAAGAATCGGTTGGTTCAATTGTGACATTTTTAGACGATGATGCAATCATTGCCCCAGACTTTTTTGAAACAACATTGTCATTCTTCAGTCAACATCCTGAAGTAAATGCTATTGGTGGAAAAATCCTTTTAAAGTATATGGATAAGAAACCAAACTGGTATAATCCATTTTTAGCATCTCTTCTGGGTTATTTTAATAAAGGAGACAAAGAACAAATATTTAGCAACGATTACTTTAGAGGTTCTAACATGTCTTTTCGCCGGGAGATTTTTCATACATTGGGAGGTTTTAACACTTCGTTGGGCCGAGTAGGAAAAAACCTCATGGGAAATGAAGAGAAGGAGCTTTTCTATCGTTTCAAAAGTAAAGGAGAAGAAATGTGGTATGTGCCATCTACGGTGGTCTATCACTTGGTTCCCATCGAAAGAACCTACTCCTCATTTGTCAAAAAGCAAGCAATAGGGACAGGCGCCAGTCAACGACAACACGCAGTTATTCAAGGAAGAACATCATTTGTCATCAGTGTTATTTCAGAATTAATGAAGTGGGGCGCATCTTTTATTTTGGCGTTTTATTACTTTTTAACTTTCAGATTTGCTGTAGCCATTATGCTGATTAGGTTTAGGTGGTGGGTGAGTAAAGGAATGTTATCAAGATAGTATTCATTTTCAACAGAACATTGACTACCAACATGATTACTAAATATTAGAATTCATTAAAAACATTAACTTTAACGGAAAAAAATATGACTAAAACAGTTTATGTTGGGATGAGCGCGGATATCATACATCCTGGACACTTAAATATTATAAATGAAGCCCAAAAGCTGGGAAAAGTAATTGTAGGTGTTTTAACTGATGAAGCAATAGCTAGTTATAAACGACTTCCCTATCTGAATTATGAACAACGTTCTCAAATTGTATTTAGCCTGAAAGGTGTTAGTGAGGTTATTCCCCAATCCACATTGGATTATGCCCCTAATTTGGAACAAATAAAGCCTGATTTTGTGGTTCATGGAGATGATTGGAAAGAAGGGATTCAAAAACAAACTCGCCAAAGAGTTGTTGAAACTTTAACCAAATGGGGAGGAAAAGTAATAGATATTCCATATACACAAGGAATTTCTTCTTCTCTGTTAAATGAGAAACTTAAGGAAATTGGCACAACACCCGAGATTAGGCTTAAAAGACTTCGCAGGCTTATTGCAGCAAAAAAAATAGTTCGTATTTGTGAATCTCATAGTGGTCTTACCGGATTGATTATTGAAAATACATCTGTCACTGTAAATGGATTTACAAAAGAGTTTGATGGTATGTGGTCAAGCTCTTTAACTGACTCAACAAACAAAGGGAAACCAGATATTGAAGCTGTTGACTTGACAACTCGATTACATGATTTGAATGACGCACTGGAATGTACAACCAAACCAGTAATATTCGATGGTGATACCGGAGGGAAAATTGAACATTTTTTATTTACTGTCCGCACACTTGAAAGATTAGGAGTCTCAGCAGTAATTATTGAGGATAAAATTGGGTTGAAAAAAAATTCTTTGTTTGGTTCGGAAACCCTACAAATTCAAGATACAATTGAAGGTTTTTGCAATAAAATTAAAGCCGGTAAAAATGCACAAATAACAAATGACTTTATGATAATTGCTCGTATTGAGAGCTTTATCGCTGGCAAAGGGTTAGATGATGCTATGGAAAGGGCTTTAGCTTATATTGAAGCAGGTGCTGACGGTATTATGATTCATAGCAAAGAAGAATCGGGAGAAGATATTAAAGAGTTTTGTGCTTCTTTAAGAAAAGTTAATATTAGTATTCCAATAGTGGCTGTACCAACAACATACAACCAAATAACTGAAGATGAATTGGCAGAATGGGGCGTTTCAATTGTTATTTATGCGAATCATATGCTGAGGAGTGCCTATCCTGCAATGCTTAAAGTTGCAAAATCTATATTGACTTTTGGCCGTTCTTATGAAGCAAATGATTTATGCATGCCTGTTAAGGAAATTTTGGAATTGATTCCTGGCACACATTAGTAAAGCAATTTGTTTATAGGTTACAAATAAAAGATCGAATTATGATTTCACCAAAACTATTTGTTGAATCTTTACAAAATGAGAATATTGATTTTTATGCGGGAGTTCCAGATTCTTTGCTAAAAAACTTATGTGCTTATATTGCAGATAATTTTAATGATACACAGAATATCATTACCGCAAATGAAGGAGCCGCAGTTAGTCTTGCTGCTGGGTATTATTTGGCTACAGGGAAAACCCCAGTCGTTTATTTGCAAAATTCTGGTCAAGGAAATGCTATTAATCCCTTATCTTCTTTGACAGATAAAGAAGTATACAATATTCCTGTTTTAATGTTGATTGGCTGGAGAGGTGAGCCTGGCATTAAAGATGAACCCCAACATAAAAAACAGGGGAAAATTACTCTTAGTCTTTTAGATACGATTGGTATAAAATATGCCATTTTGTCTAAAAATGAGGACGAATTCAAAGAGCAATTACATCATGCAATAGATTATATCAATGAAACAAAGGAGGCTTTTTCTTTTGTTATTCAAAAAGACACTTTCTGCGAATATAAAATGCAGAATTCCTCAACTCAAAACTTACAACTATCTCGCGAAGAAGCTATCAAAATTGTCACTTCCTCACTTGGACAAAACGATGTTGTAGTCTCAACTACAGGGATGATTTCAAGAGAGTTATTTGAGTTTAGAGAAATGCAAGGTCAGGGACATGAAAAAGATTTTCTAACAGTCGGATCAATGGGACACGCTTCTCAAATTGCTTTTGGAATAGCACTCCAACAGCCAGATAAAAAAGTGTTCTGTTATGATGGTGATGGGGCACTTTTAATGCATTTAGGTTCTATTGCGGTCACTGCTTCAAGGCATCCCAGAAATTATATCCATATTGTTTTTAACAATGGTGCTCATGACTCCGTGGGTGGACAACCGACTGTTGCTTTTGAAATAAATATCCCGAAAATTGCATTAGCTTGTGGTTATGAACATTGTTGGTCTGTTTCTACACAAGAAGAGTTAATGAAAATTTTAATGATTATTCCATCCTTACAAGGACCAATTTTACTTGAAATTAAAGTAAAGAAAGGAAATAGGAACGATTTGGGGCGACCTAGTGCTACTCCAATTCAGAATAAAGAGATTTTAATGAAATATTTAGGGGTAAAGTAATGCAACAAAGTTTTCTGGGGATTGACTCTTTTTTCAATTTGCGTGAAATCCTTAAAAAATATAACGCAAAATCAATTTTCCTTATTAGGAGTAAAGATTCTTATGAACAATGTGGTGCAAAATCCAAATTTGATACAATTATAAATGAACTAGATTTTAAAATTGAGGAGTTTAGTGATTTTTCAATTAACCCAAAAATTGAAGACGTTGAAAAGGGATTGGGTATTCTGATGTCCTTAAAATCTAGTATCATAATTGCCATCGGTGGAGGGAGCGTTTTAGATATGGCAAAATTAATCCGTTTCTTTAATTCTTTTCATGGAGAGATAAAAAGCTCTTTCTTCACCCAAACACAAAAGCTAATACCATTAATAACTATACCCACAACCGCTGGTTCCGGAAGCGAGGCAACTCATTTTGCCGTTGTTTATAAAGATAAAATTAAATATTCAGTGGCACATCCGGATATTTTAGCAGATATTGCAATAGTCGATCCCACATTTACCTATAATCTACCACTTTATATTACTGCATGCACCGGATTTGATGCTTTGTCTCAAGCAATAGAAGCATTTTGGAATGTTAATGCTACCGAAGAATCAGATTATTATGCAGAAAAGGCAATAAATCTTTTATGGGACAATCTACCACTTGTAGTAAAATACAGTAACCATATTGAAGCCCGAAACGCGATTTGTGAGGGAGCTCATTTTGCCGGAAATGCTATTAATATAACAAAAACCACAGCACCCCATGCTTTTTCATATCCTTTTACAACCTTTTATGGTTATCCACATGGACATGCCGTGGCGTTAACTTTTCCGTTTTTTATGCAATTAAATTTTTGCTCATCACAAGAGCAACTAAACAGTAAGCTGAAAATTGAAAAACACCGCGAAAAAATGAAAAGACTCTATGGCTTATTAAGGATTGGAAATGAGTTTTGTGCTACGGAGATAATGAAAGAATACATTACGTCTTTAGGACTATCATTTAAATTACCCGAAAATTTTGATTTAGAACTAATAACAAAAAACATTAATGCCCAAAGAATTGCAAACAATCCATGTGTAATTGATGAGCAATTAGCAAGACGGGTAATAATGAATTTAAAAATGAAACCTTGAAAAGTAATTGCGGAGTATAATAAAAATTAGATTTATAAATATCCTGATTGTATTTTTATTCCCAATAATGGTTTCAAAAAGCTATTTTTGGAAGTTGCCAAAGGGGAAAAAGACCCACTCATTTAAACATTGAATATGAAGCCATTATGAGAATTATTGTCTGTTAATTAAAACCTCGTTAAATGGAAGATTTTTCGAAATACAACGGCGAAGGAACCACATTAAGAAAAGCCCAATTGAGAATGCTTGAAATATTAGTCGAGGTAGACAAGATCTGTAAAAAACACAATATTCAGTATTGGCTCGATTTTGGCACACTATTGGGCGCTGTAAGACACGGTGGCTTTATTCCGTGGGATGATGATCTTGATATTGCTCTTTTTAAAAAAGATTATAAGCGATTATGTAACATTTTAAAAGAAGAGCTTCCTGAACAATTTGTTTTGCAAGATGAGAGTACCGAGGATAAATATTGTTTGAAATTTGCTAAAGTCAGAGATAAAAATTCCTACTTCGAAGATGCTGATTTCATGCCTCAATTCAAAGAAAAAGGAATTTTTATTGATATTTTCCCTATAGAAAAATTTGGCTCCATTCAAATTAAAAAAATGGTAGAATTCTTTTATGGACGTTCTTTCCGCCGAATTAAAGGTGTTGCCATAAAGAAGCAGTCTGAAGTAATCATTGCATATATAATTTGGCCATTAGCGAATGTATTCGTTTCAATTGGGAAATGTATCTCAAGGTTAATTCCGAATGGTTTATATTCCTATTCTTATGGAATTCCTCTTTTCTCCAAATGCTTAAAAAAAGATATTTTACCATGCCAACACATCAACTTTGAAGGAATTTCTTTCCCCGCACCTAATAACTATGAAAATTATTTGCGCCTACATTACGGGGATTTTATGAAACTGCCACCTGAAGAAAAAAGAATGGTTCATTCTAAGAAAATTGAATTCAAATCATAAATTTACTTATATGGTATCCTCTCCGATCGTTTCAGTTTTAATGCCCGTTTATAACGGTGAAAAATATCTTGCTGAAGCTATTGAAAGTGTCTTGAATCAAACTTTTACTGATTTTGAATTCATTATCATCAACGATGGGTCAACGGATAACAGTGAACAGATAATAAAAAGATACAGTGATACAAGAATACAATACTTTAACAATGAAGGAAACAAAGGGTTAATATATTCACTTAACAAAGGAATATCATTCTCAAAAGGGAAATATATTGCAAGAATGGATGCTGATGATATCTCTCTTCCCAAACGATTTGAGAAACAAGTTCTTTTTCTTGAATCTCATAAAGAAATAGGAATTTGCGGTGCATCTGCTTATCGAATAAATTCTGACGGAAATAAAATTGGATTAGTCGGTCGTATCTGCAACCCGGAAGTTCTCAAAGCATCGTTGCTGTTTTCAAATCCGTTTATCCACCCATTGATAATGATGGAAAGAAATTTGATTATCAATAACTTATATGATTCATCCTTCCAGCACATTGAGGACTATGAACTCTGGGTTAGGTTACTCGAAAAGAGTAAAGGAGCAAATCTTCCGGATTATCTTCTTTTATATAGATGGCATGACAATAATATCTCGGTGACCCAAAATGCAATTCAAAAAAAACTAACTAAAGAAATAGTTACAAAACAACTCTTTCAAATGGGAATTGAAGCGACCAATGATGATTATATAGTTCATATTTCAACATTTACGAATGATGAAATTGATTTCCCAAGATTAAAAAAATGGTTCAATATAATTTTGATTGCAAACAATAAAACCCATTGCTATGATCAGGATGCATTGACATCTTTACTTTTTAGCCGATGGATTTTAGCTTCGTTAAGAACACACCAATACCTAATGATTTTTCGTTGGAAATGGATCTCCCCTAGAATATTTCTAAAAACTTTGTCTATTTTGAAAGAAAAAAAATAAACGCTTTCTCAAAATTGTTTCTGAATAGATTCTATAGATCAGTAATTACTTTTTCCACTATTTTTGTTCAAACTAATAATTGACAATCGGAGAAGAAATTATATGTCAAATAAAGTAAAGATTTTCCTAAGGTACTGTGGCTTTTATCCCACTGAATTCTATAATAATGTCAGAGGTCTCGGTTTCTGGTTGCGTGACAAACGCAAGATAAAGGAAATGTTAAAAGCTGAAAACAATAACGATTTCCGTTTTAAAATAAGGCCTCAGTTGCTTGACCGATATGATAATGCAGGAGTAATGAAAGGCGCCTATTTCAATCAGGATCTGTTGGTCGCCCAAAAAATTTTCAAAAATAACCCTCTCGATCACATTGATATCGGATCCAGAATAGACGGTTTTGTAGCCCATGTTGCCAGTTACAGGAAAATCAAGGTTTTCGATATTCGCAAGATAGAAAGCAAATCATATCATATTGATTTTGAGCAGAGAGATATCATGATCTATTATCCGGATCTGGAAAATAGTTGTGATTCTATTAGTTCCCTCCATGCCATAGAACATTTCGGACTGGGACGTTACGGTGATCCATTAAACATTAACGGTCACAAAATTGCCCTCGATAATATTTATAAATATCTGAAAAGCGGAGGAACATTTTACTTTTCGGTCCCAATTGGAAAAATTCAACGAATTGAATTCAATGCTCACCGGGTTTTCTCGATATCCTATCTTCTAAACTTATTTGATGAAAAATACCATCTTAAATCATTTTCTTATGTTGATGATTCAGGAGATCTTCACCCGGATGTTGACCTTTCAAATGATGACATAAACAACTCTTTTAATCTTCATTATGGTTGTGGCATCTTTGAACTGGTGAAAAAATAATTGCTTATGATCTGTGTCATTCTCAATGGCGGTTTAGGAAACCAAATGTTTCAATTCGCTGCGGCTAAAGCTCTTGCCTTAAAGCTGGGAACCGAATTGGTTTTGGATACATCCTTCATTGATCAGCACAGTAAAAAATCATGGTCCCGGCCTTACGAACTGGACATATTCGACCACAGCGCTACAATCAGAAAAAAGGGAATCAACCTTAACAAGATTCTCATCTTTGCATTGCCTAGACTAAGAAAAAGCAATGCCGGCAGAAAAATTCTCTCAACATTGAATTATTGCATTGATATTGAGTGCGATATTTCCCAACTCAAGGATGGAACAACATTTTTTGGCTATTTTACTAATGAAAATTTCTTTAAAGAATATAAAAATAAAATTCTTTCAGAATTTACATTCAAATATCCCATGGATGACAATTGCTCCAGGATATCCAAATTGATAAAAAATTGCGAAGCTGTTAGTGTTCATATTCGCCGGGGTGACTACCTGAATGATACAAACTCAACGATTTTTGCAAATTGTTCATTAGACTGGTATTATAATGCCATTCAACTTATTAAAGAAAAAGTTGTTTCCCCGGTTTTCTTTTTCTTCTCTGACGATATGGATTGGGTTAAAGAAAATTTTTCTTCGCACAAAGATTCCTATTTCGTTGATATCAACAAAGGTTCAAGTTCTTACAACGACATGCGTTTAATGAGTCTGTGCAAACATAACATTATTGCAAACAGCACTTTCAGCTGGTGGGGAGCATGGCTGAATTTACACGAAAAAAAAATCGTCATAGCTCCTAAATATTACTACAGAGATCAAACAAAACAGAACATTATGCCGGAGGACTGGGTATTACTTTAAAATGAGTTTTTTTCCATATTTTCGGATCAAACCATTCACCTCGGGAGAGATGTTCCAGTAATAAACAACAATTACCCCCGCAGAAACCAGAATCAATGTTCTCAGTGATGAATCTACAACTGAGCGCATAATATCTGATATATGAAGTTGCTGAAAAAAAGGAGAAATGGAAACTGACCAAAGCCAATTTAAAAAGAACAGAGAAACCACTATCAATGCTACTCTAAGTTGACCAATGGAAAAAGGCGAAGTTTTCATCTTTATCCAATTCAAACTCAACATCAGCATGTAATTTAAGCTGGTAGCCAAAAGAGAGGCAGTTGCCGCTCCGCTCATCCCCCATATCGGAATAAGGAAAATATTTAAAGAAATTGCTGTGGCTGAAACAATAAAAGTAAATATTAAGGAATAATAATAATATTTTGAATAAGTCAAAATCGTTGTCCCCACATTTACCGAAGAATTTAAAACCCCCATTAGCCCTAGAATAAGAACGACTTGTTTCCCAGCTACATAATCTCCGCCGTTGGGAAGAAGTTTAAATAAAAGGTCAATGTTTATCCAAATAACCAGATAGATAAATGAACCCGATAAAAATTGATGTAATGACACATTTTTTGAAATCCGATTAACTTCTTCAATATCATTATTCTTTACTGATTGGGAAATGTGTGGTTGTGCGATTGCATTCAACGATCGGTAAGGAATATCAATCATTGCCGTTATCTGCGTTGCAATAGTGAAGACCCCTGTAAATGCCAGTCCCATCTTTGCACTGATAAAGAATGTGTTAATACCAGGCATTATTGCACTTCCAAGTGCTGCTGTAATCAAGAAAAGGGTATAAAAAAAATAGTCTTTCCGAATCGGTTTTGTAATAAATTTCAGATCAGGTCGTAAGGAAACTCGTTTCAAAGAAAACAAATAAGCAATATTTAGAAATGCTGCAACACCATACACTAAACAAAAAGAAATCACAAAACCATCAATACTAAGAATGTGAAACGCATATAACATGTAAACCGCCAAAGACAATATCCTAACACCTACTTCGCGGATAAATTTCGGTACTACAATACGCAATAATACAATGGAATTGGTTTCAAAAACTGCCATATACAGCATAAAGAAACCCATCGGAAGCACAAAATAATAGTAATCGACAAACAAAGGTGATTTCTCTGAATACAGATTGCTGATAGGAACATTCAAAAAAATATAAACCAATCCATAAATAATAAAACCAACAAAAGGAACAACCAACGACCAAAAGAAAAAACCATGATCCTTATTATCTTGGTCTTTGAAGTAGGGGTAAAAACGGAGCACCGAGGCATTGGTGCCTAACTGGGCTAACCCTGCCAAAAGCATTGATGTATCAACCAAAACTCGTGTCAGCCCAATTTCTTCTGTAGTCAGAAAGCGAGTCAGAACAAAAAAGGTTGTAATAAACCCAATAATTACACCAAAGTAATTAACAATTGTCCCTTTTATACTTTGCCTGACTATAACTCCCATCTTTTACCAATAAACGATTACAAATGTAGGGTTAATCTTCACGAAAACACTGTAACTTTGAACGGCCAAATATGAAAATTATTCTGTTATTTTTCACTCCTGTTGGGAAATTAATTAGTCAATATATACATTTGTCCTCGTGTCAATTAAAATTATTAACCATGGCAAAAAGTAATTTAACCCCTTCAAATCAAACAAAATCAGTTTTGATAATCATCCTGCTTTTTGTAGTAGTTTCGTTTTCATACTTTCCGTCGCTATTGAATGGGAAATCATTAAATGCCCATGATATTAACACGTATGCTGGTATGTCAAAAGAACTTAAAGATTTCCGGGCACAAACCGGAGATGAGGCTATCTGGACAAACAGTATGTTTGGAGGAATGCCTGGTTATTTAATCTCAACCAAATATCCCGGCAATGTCGACAATATTTATTTCTCAATTGTTAACGCAATTCCGAAACCTGTCAATTTTATCATTGTAAATTTCTGTCTGTTCTTTTTATTGTGCTTATTGCTAGGTGCTAATCCATGGATCAGCTTTGCCAGCGCATTGGCTTACGGTTTCATTTCTACCTTTTATATTCTGCTCGATGCCGGGCACATCACCAAGGTCAGTACACTTTCTTATTTTTCTCTTTTTATAGCCGGAATTTATTTGGCCTACAATAAGAAACTTATCACCGGAAGCATTTTAACGTCTTTAGGGTTGGCGTTGATGCTCACAGCCAACCACCCTCAGATGACTTATTATGCGGGCATTATGGTGCTAATTATGGGCATCACCTATTTCATATATGCCTACAAAGAAAAGACGCTGCCTGATTTTTTTAAAGCCACTGGATTTATTGCTGTTGCCGCCATCATTGCCGTAGGAATTAACTTCAGTCCGCTGGTTACCACCTATGAATATGGAAAATATTCTACCCGGGGGAAATCTGATTTAGTAGCCAAAGACAATAACCAAACTGCTGGTTTGGACCGCGATTATATCCTTGATTACAGCTATGACCTAGGTGAAGCTGTTACTGCTTTTATCCCAAGGTTTAAAGGTGGCGGAATGAGCGAACCTCTTGGTGAAAATTCTGAAGTGTTTAAACTCATAGAACAAAACCAGGGAAAGGCAAAAGCGAAGGATTTTGTCAAAACCCTTCCTCTCTATTGGGGAAGTCAACCCATTGCAAGCGGACCTTTCTATTACGGCGCTGTTCTTTGTTTCTTATTTGTTCTGGGTCTTTTTGTCTTAAAAGGAAGAGAAAAGTGGTGGCTTGTTTCCGTAGTTATCGTCTCTTTTCTCCTCTCGCTAGGTAAAAATATACCTTTCCTTGCCAATCTGATGATTGACTATTTCCCCGGATACAGCAAATTCCGGGATGTGAAAAATATCATTGTGATTCAACAATTTGCAATGGCCGTAATGGGTCTACTAACTGTCAAAGAAATATATCTGAGAAATATTGATTCAAAGAAGTTCATGAACTCTTTGAAGTACGCCTTCGCTATAACTGGTGGATTTGCTTTACTCTTTGCCCTGATACCTGGTCTTGCCGGTGATTTTAAAGGAAATTCCGATGCTCAGTTGATCCAATCGGGCTGGCCACAGCAATTTATTGATGCGTTGGTTGCCGACCGCAAAATGGTTCTCCGAATTGATGCTTTCAGAACGTTTATCTTTGTAGCCCTTGCTGCTGCGGGATTGTGGGCTTTCTGGACAAAAAAGATCAAAGCTCAGTATGCACTGGCACTTTGGGTTGTTTTGATTGTTGCAGATTTATGGCCAGTGGATAAAAAATATCTTAACAACGATGACTTTGTAGCTAAAAAGAAAGTTGAAACTCCTTATCTTCCTACAAAAGCCGACGAAGCAATACTCAGAGACAGAAGCCTGGATTATAGGGTACTAAACATGTCTGCCAGTACATTTAATGATGTTTCTACATCTTACTTTCACAAATCGATTGGAGGCTACCATGGTGCCAAAATGAAACGCTATCAGGAAATGATCGAGCAGAATATATCGCCTGAAATGCAACAGATTGGTGCCCGTTTCCGAAGCGTTAAAACCCAGGCCGATCTCGATTCATTGAATTTTGTAGGGTTGAATTCCATCAATATGCTTAATACCAAATACATTATTTACAATCCCGAAGCAGAACCTATCGTAAACAAACAAGCTTTAGGAAACGCATGGTTTGTTGATAATTACAAAATGGTTGCCAATGCAAATGAAGAAATCTCTGCAATAAAAAATATAAAAGTAGAAACAACGGCTGTTATTGACCGCAAATTTGAAAAAGATCTTGCAGGGAAAACTTTCCACAAAGATCCTCAGGGAAAAATCGAATTAAAGTCGTATGCTCCCAATAAGCTTGTTTATCAATCGAATAGTTCCAATGAACAACTTGCCGTATTTTCTGAGATATACTACCCTGCTGGTTGGGTTGCTACCATCGATGGAAAAGTTTCACCGTATTTCAGGGCCAATTACATTCTGCGATCGCTGGTTGTCCCCGCAGGTAGTCATGAAATTGTTTTCGAGTTTAAGCCAAAATCGTATGCAATCGGTAATAAAGTTTCATTTGCATCGTCGATCCTGTTGATACTGGCTATTGGCGGAGCTATTTTCCTGGGATACAAAAAGAAAAAAGAGGCATAATCCTGATGGGCGATGCAAGAACGGCATTTTGACCGGGAAAATAAATCAACGAACAAAACCAATTCGCAGAGAAGGTTCTAATACCCTATATTCATTCAAAATTTCCGGTTTCTTCGAAAACATCGGTTGCGGGGAAACCGGAAATTTATATCTATTAAGGGGAATGGGATGCTATGTCACTGGCATCGACTAATCAGAAATCAGGATCGAAAGGGTTTTTTGAAGTTTCAAAAATTGATTTTAAAAGCCAGATGAATTCTGAAAAAAAACTGCGAATTACAGATTCCGCTCTTTAATTTTCCGCCATGTTTCCGTTATCAGGAAACTATCATCCATCTCTTTGGTTATTTCTTTGAACAATTCAAAAGGCATTGACAACGACATCAGGTTAGCCGGGAAATGTACCCTGGCAGCTATATCGTGCATTCCCCAAACGGCCTTTTGCTGGTTCGCAGCTTTTAATTTCATGGGGTAAGTTACCAGCGACCCACACCCTGAGGTGAAACGGGTTACCACTAAATCTTCTCGTTCGGACATTGCAAAGTGGAGCAACAAAACCAACCCGCTGATCTGATCGGCATTCGCAAAAAAGATCACCAATTCAGGAGTCTCACCGGGCCGGAACCTATTCAGGGGTTTAAAAACGGTCACCTTATCGTTTAGCTTCTCCGGAGCCATCGATTCAACAAATGCTTTGGCCTGCTCTTTTGTTTTGATAAACCGTTCGGGTTCGCGCTCCATTACCACTTCGTTCGACAGGAAACATTCAATCCCTTCAAAAATCCAGTTTTTATATCCCAGGTAGAACGAGGCACAACTTCTGCCCGTTTTTTCATTACTGAAAGCAACGATCTTCCCTTTGGCGCTTGACAAAATCAACGGGACAAGGCAACTTCTCGAATGATTGCCGGTATTGATTGCTCCATCAGGCATATTATCGGAAAAAACCATCCCCACCGGAAAATATTCCAACCCCAATGCCTCTTTCACTTTGTCGGCAATGTCTTCAAAATTTTTCATGACCTATAATGCAATTAGTTAACGATGAAATAGAAAATCAAGGGCAAACTATACACTATGCACGATGCCTTCTATTAGGTTTTGCATAAACGTCGAAAATAATAAATCAGTCTGGATTTTGAGCCTGAAAGACCAAAATATCCTCTGTAAATTTAAACATTGCAGTCTCGATTTGCTTTGTCAAACTATCCAGGTTGTCAAAAAATCGATGAAGCTGAAAAACCTCATTTCTATGCAGATATATCCTGCATTCAATGGTCATTCCTGCGGAGATCATGAAAATATTTTTGAGTTTAAACCAAAATCGCATGAAATTGGAAACAAAATTTCGTTTGCTTCTTCCATCTTACTTATCTTTGTCATCGCAGAAGTGTTATTCTTTGAATATTAAAACCGTTCAAAAAAACTAAAAAATGGCTAAGAAGAAACCAAAACCGATAAAAGGACGATTACTAAATGCTTATTTCGTTTCTACACTGAGCATTACGTTGGTGTTGTTCCTCACCGGGTTACTTACCATGATGGTTTTCAATGCCCGTTACCTGAACGATTATATCAGGGAAAACATTGGTTTAACGCTGGTATTAAATGAAGAAGCCCGCGAAGTTGACCTGATGCAACTTCAAAAAATGTTAACCTCGCAACCCGAAGTTAAATCGGCAACTTATGTTGACTCCGAAACTGCAGAGAAAAACCTGAAACAAGAACTGGGCGAGGATTTCGTATCTTTCTTAGGCTATAACCCTCTCAATGCAACCATCGATGTCAAACTATACGCAGGATACACCCAAAACGACAGCCTGACTTCACTGGAAAAGAAATTCCTTCAATTCCCGCTGGTAGAAGAAGTTTATTACCAGCGAAATCTGGTCGATTTTATCAATGAAAATTCAAGAAAAATTGGGTTGATCATTGCCGGGCTGGCAATCGTGATGCTTTTCATTTTCATAACCCTTATTAACAATACGATCAGACTTTCGATCTACTCGAAACGGTTCCTTATCAACACCATGCAACTGGTAGGCGCAACCCGTTCGTTTATCCGAAAGCCATTTGTATCCAGGTCGGTAATTTATGGTTTAATTGGAGCAGTTCTGGCAAATGCCATTCTGGTTATTCTCATCTTTTCCTATTACAATCAGTTTAAAGACATCATTAACTATAAATTGAACGACCTGATTATCCTTGTTTGCTCGACCGTTTTCATTACTGGGTTGGTTATTTCATGGATCTCTACCACCTTTTCGGTCAACAAATTCCTGAAATTGAGGTACGACGAGTTGTTTTATTAAAAAGTTGGAAAATATTGTTTGGTAAGTAACGAATTAACGATTTTAAACATCAGTTTTGCTGGTAACTCAATTTATTCATTAATTTTACCGCACTATTTTCAAAAGAAATTACTATGTCGAATTTAAAAAATGAAAATACTTCCAGGGAGACATTTGCTTTAGGCAAAGAAAATTACAAACTATTGGTAATAGGATTTGGTATTATCATCCTTGGTTTTTTGTTAATGATTGGAGGCGGAAGCTCAGACCCGAACGTATTCAATCCGGCCATTTTCAGTTTTAGGCGGATCACGTTAGCCCCAATTGTGATATTGGCAGGCTTGGTTTTTGAGATTTATGCCATTATGAAAAAACCCAAAACGGAATAAAATTATCCATGTCGGTTATTGAAGCATTCATTCTTGGATTAATCCAGGGATTAACTGAATTTCTGCCTGTTAGCTCAAGCGGACACCTTGAATTGGGTCATGCCCTATTTGGAATTAAAAGTCAAAGCAACTTAAAGTTTGAACTGGTTCTACATGCAGCTACCGTTTTAAGCACGTTAATTGTTTTCAGGAAAGACATTATTGAATTGATTACAGGCCTTTTCAAATTTAAATGGGACGATAATAACAAATACATTGCGATGCTGTTGCTTTCTGCCATACCTGCCGGCATTGCCGGGGTATTGTATGAAGACAAGATCGAAGCAATGTTCACCGGGAACCTTTTGTTACTGGGCATTCAATTTCTCTTTACCGCGCTTCTTTTAGCCATTGCTTTTTTTAAACCATCAGGTAACCGAAAAATAAATTTTCTCGATGCTTTTATCCTTGGAATAGCCCAAATGGTAGCCATAATCCCGGCTATTTCCCGAAGCGGGGCTACAATAGCCACAGGCCTCATCATAGGCAATGAAAGATCGGGACTTGCCAAATTTTCTTTCTTAATGGTTATAATCCCAATTGTTGGTGCTCTTTTTATGAAAGCAGTTTCAGGCGATATGATCAATGAAAGTACGGTTGCAACAATCCCTATGCTGGTTGGATTTTTAGCGGCATTTATATCGGGTCTTCTGGCCTGTAAATGGATGATCAACCTGGTCAAAAAAGGAAAATTAATATATTTTGCCATTTATTGCTTGGTTATTGGCCTATTTGCTATCTTTGCGGGCTGTTTTTAGTTTAAATAACCTGCTAATTCTCAATGGTTCAATCGTTAGGTAACATTGATTTTCAATCGGGCACTGTTTTGTGTTTTGATAAACCCCTCGACTGGACGTCGTTCGACGTGGTAAATAAAGTTCGTTGGATGATTTGCAAGAATCATAAAATTAAGAAATTAAAAGTCGGCCATACTGGAACACTCGATCCCAAAGCCACGGGGCTTGTTGTGGTATGCACGGGGAAAGCAACAAAAACGATCGAAACACTGCAACTAGAGGATAAAGAGTATGTTGCCACACTGAAACTCGGTGCAACTACTCCTTCTTTCGATCTTGAAACCGAAGAAGATCACACCTACAACACCAATCATATAACCCGTGAACTAATTGAACAAAAATTGAATAACTTTATTGGCGAAATCGATCAGGTCCCTCCTGTTTTTTCTGCCATTAAAGTAAATGGTAAACGAGCCTTTGATTTTGCCCGCGGAGGAAAAGAGCTCGAACTGGAGGCCCGGAAAATTTTGATCAGTGAAATTGAAATAGTAGAATTCAATATGCCCCAATTGATTCTCAGGGTAACCTGTGGTAAAGGCACATACATTCGTTCTCTTGCCCGTGATTTAGGTGAAAGCCTGGAATGTGGAGCCTATTTAACGGGATTAAGGCGTACCCGAATTGGGTCAAACAGGGTAGAAAATGCCTGGTCGATTGAAAATTTTGAAAAAAATTTGGCATTAATGTAACCATTTGACTAATTTGCCTAAAAGGTGAAGTAGTGTCTAAAAAATTAATGAAAAAAGATATATGAAATTATCTAAGTTCAAATTCAAATTACCCGACGAGTTAATTGCAATGCACCCAACTTATCATCGCGACGAAAGCCGTCTGATGGTATTAAACCGGGAAACACAAACCATTGAACACAGAATATTCAAAGATGTCATCGACTACTTTTCTGACGGTGACGTGATGATTTTCAACGACACCAAAGTATTTCCTGCCCGTTTGTTTGGGAACAAGGAGAAAACCGGAGCCGAAATCGAGGTTTTCCTCCTCCGGGAATTAAACCGGGAACAACGTCTTTGGGATGTGCTGGTTGATCCTGCAAGAAAAATACGGATTGGCAACAAACTCTACTTTGGCGATAACGACCTGCTGGTTGCTGAAGTGATCGATAATACCACCTCCCGTGGAAGGACTCTTCGCTTTTTATACGATGGCCCTTACGAAGATTTTAAAGCAACCTTATTTGGCCTCGGCGAAACACCGCTGCCAAAATTTATCAAACGAGCTGTTGAACCCGAAGATAAAGATCGTTACCAAACCATTTTTGCCAAAAATGAAGGCGCAGTTGCTGCTCCAACTGCCGGACTCCATTTTAGCAGGGAACTGATGAAACGCCTTGAAATCATTGGGGTTGACTTTTCCTATATTACGCTTCATGTTGGGTTAGGCAATTTCCGCAGTGTGGATGTAGAAGATTTAACCAAACACAAAATGGACTCCGAACAAATCTGGATTTCGGAAGAGACGTGTGATGTTGTCAGAAATGCAAAAGAAAGAAAGAGCAATATTTGTGCGGTTGGCACCACCGTAATGAGAACCCTTGAAAGTTCGGTATCGACCAACGGTTTATTAAAACCTTACGAAGGCTGGACCAACAAATTTATCTTTCCTCCGTATGAATTCAGCGTTGCCAACCGGATGATCTCCAATTTCCATCTGCCGCTTTCAACGCTGTTGATGATGGTTTCGGCTTTTGCCGGTTACGATTTTCTGATGGAAGCTTACCGACAGGCAATAAAGGAAAAATATCGTTTTGGTACGTATGGCGATGCGATGCTGATTATTTGATACAATTCAAAATATTGATAAGGCTGTATCTGAAGGTAAAGGGGGCTTGATGTAGATTCTGAATAAAATCTCAAAGTCTGAAAACCGTCGGATACAGTCTTCTTTTTATCATTCCAGTTACTAACGGCTTCCCACCATAAGCTAAATTGAAGCAAAACCCAACGTAACAACACTCACTTTTGCCCCATTGCATTCAAGTATTTTCCGGGCACAAGCCTCAAGCGTGGAACCGGTTGTTACAACATCGTCGACCAG
>Ga0209098_1001257_pt1 | contig 24847 bp, 14 predicted proteins | sample AD_JPNHW1_MetaG_FD_184429 | JGI IMG/M metagenome (GOLD analysis project Ga0209098, IMG submission 184429) | Active sludge microbial communities of municipal wastewater-treating anaerobic digesters from Japan - AD_JPNHW1_MetaG (SPAdes) (version 2) | ecosystem: Engineered > Bioreactor > Anaerobic...
CATTTCAACCCCATAAATTGTTAATAGCCTTGGATTTTCGCTAACTCCAGAAATTTACTGTTGACACAATGTTAATAACTCAATTTTATTTTATATTTTTGCTCTGATTAGTTACATAATTTTTTTTTTACATACAATTATTTAATATTTTTTTTATGCTTATGTTTGGAGATAAATTAATTGTCAAAAAAAAAAATATGTATTACGACAGAACTATTTCATCCTCTTTTGCTAACCTTATAAGCCCGGGTGGTGAGCTTCGCTGGCTTTTCAATTTCGTAAAATCTCGTGAAGATCTTGACTTTCTGATTGGCAAAAATAATTCTGTGGAATGGATTTCTGTCTATAGAGGATTAACTCGGATTTTGTCGATTCGGCCAGGTTATAATTCTCAAACTATTAAGATTATCGGGGACAAAAAATATTCTTCTCTAATTTCCGGATTATATGGGGTGAAAAATACTAATGATAATTTTCTGGAAGATATTAAAAGCCTAATTAAAATTATCCCATCCGAAATAAATCTTAACAGGTATTATGAAAATAAAAAAGAAGGTTTTTTTCAAAATGAACTTTCAAGGATATATGGTATTAATAGCAGAGAAGACTCTGCTTTTGTCATAATCGATAAGGAGGCAGTTGTTGGGTATGAAGATACTGTTGAAAAGAATTCTCTTTTCGGTACAATTCAGTCAAAATATAAGAACTTGCAAAAACGAATTTCCGATATTGATGAAGTAAGATATGGCGCTCATTTGGAAAAAAAAGCGATGGGTAATGAAGTCGATTTTATTGGACTGGATAGGGAAGGCAACATATTATTGATCGAGTACAAACATGGTACAAATACTTCAGGTATTTACCTTTCGCCATTACAGATTGGGTTATATAATGATATTTTTACTTCATTTCCTTTTGATGAACTCAAAAGATCAGTTCTGTCAATGCTTAGGCAGAAACAGGACATTAACCTGATAAATCCATTATGGTCATCGGCTTCAATAAAATCAATCATTCCGGTTTTGATTATTTCTGAATACAATTATAAAAGCAGCGCACAAGAGAAATTTACTGAAATAATGAAAATATGCAAGGCACAGGAAGGTCCCGGTTTCTTGAGTAATCTTCGCACTTTCAATTATACTCAGGCTAATGGTTTAAATAAATGGTAAACTATGCAGTTTAAAATTCACAGGGGTACAAAAGAAATTGGAGGTTCCTGCATTGAGGTCTGGACTGACAAAACACGAATTGTTCTTGATTTTGGAATGCCATTGGTTTTCCCCGATAACCCTGCTTATGATCTGCAGAAATTATATGATTATTCTATTGATCAACTGATCGGTTTTGGGTTATTACCCGAAATTCAGGGCTTATATCTCAGCAAGGAAAGGCCTGTAAACGGATTGTTCATTTCTCATGCCCACATGGACCATTATGGTCTCATAGATTTCATTCGCCCTGACTTAGAGGTTTTTCTTGGCGCTCCCACACATGAACTGATTAAAATTACTTCCTTATTTTCCGGCAAAACTCGTGATTTGAAACGATGTAATTATTTCAAATCTGCGGAACCTTTATCCATCGGTGATATTATAGTCACACCTTATCTGATGGATCATTCCGCTTTTGATGCTTATGCATTTCTTATTGAATCTGAAGGTAAAAGTATTTTTTATTCTGGCGATTTCAGGAAACACGGCCGCAAGCCGAATGCTTTTTATTGGTTCACGCATAATTGCCTAAAAAACGTTGATTTCCTTTTATTGGAAGGCACATCCATTGGTCGTTCCGAAAAGGTTTCGCTTTCCGAACCCGAAATTGAAAGCATTTTTTCCAGGGAATTTAGCAAGCATAAATTTACTATGGTCTATTCGTCAGGCCAGAATATTGATAGGCTTGTTTCTATCTATAAAGCTTGTAAAAATGCTGGAAGAATCTTTGCTATCGATTTTTATACTGCAAATGTTTTGTTATCGCTAAGCAAATATGCTTCATTACCATTTCCTTCTCCAAATTTTCCTGAGATTCGTGTATTCTTTCCCTGGGGTCTTAGCAAAAAAATGTCAGATCTTGGCCATAAACAATTGCTATACAACTTTACTGATTTTAAGATTTCCAAAGAGCAAATTAATGGTGACCCGGGTAAAATAGTAATGTTTGTCCGGCCCACGATGAAGGTTGACATCAATCGCCTTTTCTGTCTTTCAGGTGGAACATTTATTTATTCTTTATGGTCGGGATATCTGAAAGATAAACGAACCAATGATTTTGTTTCATACCTGCAATCAAAAGGAATGGAATTTATGGCTATTCACACCAGTGGCCATGCAGATATACCAACATTACGAGAAATGATTTCTGCATTAAACCCATCAGTAATAATTCCGGTTCACACCTTTGAATCAAACCGTTATCAGGAAGTATTTCCTGATCGAAATATAAGGATTGTAAATGATAAAGATGTTATTGATGTTGTCTGATCAAGTTACTCTTTTTACTTTTTAAAACTTTGCTTTATTGTTTTCAATTCCATAAAGTATTTTTTATCAAAAAAGACTTTTACCTCAATCTTTTCTTCCAAATCTCTAAATATCTTATCCTCTAATCCATTAACAGATTAATGGTCTTCACAGACCTTTTTTCCTGAAAAAAGACCTTTCCTGGCACATCCTGTGCTGAATCCATGCACTTTGCTAATTATCAGTGCTATTGATTTTCATCAAAAAATAATGGTCTTTTTCACTTTTTAAAGACCTTTTTTTCCAGCAAAGACTTTTTCCATCTTTATTCCTTTGCTTCAGTTTTTTGTTGCAACCAAAAACCGTGTACAATCGGCTGCATTCTGAAACCTCAAAAGCAAAGATAGGATAGGAGTGAAGCCACATTAAAAAACTCTAAAATCAAAAAATCATGGAAATTATCACCTTCGAATCCCAGACATTTCAAGATCTCATCAAAAAAATTGATGGTATTAATTCAAACATCGAAAAAGCCGTCGGCAAGCCCATCCTCGGGGATGACTGGCTCGACATCCAGGACACATGCCAGCTCCTTAAAGTTTCTAAACGCACCTTACAAACGTACCGCGACAACGGCACACTCAGCTTTTCCCAGATCGGTGGCAAGATATACTTCAAAGCTACAGACCTCCGGGCCCATTTGGAAAAGCATTACATCAAAGCTTTTAAATAATCCTGCAACAGCGCAACGGCCATGCCCCAAATAGCTGACTGAGCTTGTCGAAGTCAGCGGGGGCTTCATGGCAAACCTGTAACTTGTAACCTTCTAACTTGAAACTTGCAACTTTCTAACCTGTAACTTTTTCCTCCTACCATCTACCCACATACCATCTACCATTTACCCTATACCTTTTACCTTTCCACTTTCAACTTTCAACTTTCAAACTATGAACCTAACCAAAGATACCATCCTCTCCAAAGTAACCTCCTACGACATACTCAACCACTTCCTCCGGCCATACAATACGCACGGAGGCAACCTCGTAGCAGGCAAACACATTAGCAATCCCTTCTTGTCTGAAAAGCAGAAAACCCCATCCTTCAACCTGTATTTTTCTTCCCACAGCAACGACTGGCGTTTCAAAGACTTTGCCACTGGGGATGATGGTTCTTGCTTTGATCTTGTGATGAAACTTTACTCTTGTTCCTTTCCGGAAGCACTCGAACATATCAACTCCTCCATGGCGCTCAGTCTCTCGGCTGACAATGCTCAGGGTATTTTGACACCAAGTTTGCACGCCTCTGTAAACGAAATTGCATACCCTTCTTCTTCACTTCGTGTGCGCGGCTTCACACACAAAGAACTTGCCTGGTGGATGCAATATGGCATTTCCACTTCGGTTTTGGACCGCTTTCACGTCAGTTCCGTCGAAGCTTTTTCGGCCAAAAATAAAGAAGGCAATACATACAATATCAGCAGCAATGATAATTTCCCGGTTTATGCTTACATTCACAATTCCTGGGCAAAACTCTACAAACCTTTCGATATTAAATTCCGGTTCCAGTACCTCGGTAACAAACCCGAAAACTATCTTTTCGGCATAGAGCAGCTTCCTGAATTCTCTGATTACATTTTTATCACCGGCGGTGAAAAAGATGTTATGTCGCTGACTGCTCATGGTTTTTCTGCCGTTTCCCTGAATAGTGAAACTGCAAACCTTCCCTCCGAAACACTCAAAACCCTTCAATCCCGTTGCAAACACGTTTTTATTTTATACGACAGCGATGCCACTGGTAAAGCACAATCCGAAAAACTCTCAAAACAACACGGCCTGAAAAAGATTTCCCTTCCCAATATGACAGACGGCAAGGACATTTCCGACTTCTTAAAACTTAAAATGAATCCTGAGGTCATTACGGAATTGGTATTATCCGCCCTTGTCCCGGGCTCCACTGCAACTAATAATCAAACCGATCTTTCACGCCTTGAAAAAGTTCTCAAAACACGTGAGATACTTGCTGTTAATAAGGCACAGAAGATTATTTTTTCAAACCCTATTCTGAGTCAAAATGAAAACCCTGTTTTCTTCCCCAAAACTATTAATGTTGTCCAGGGCAAGGCCGGTGTCCATAAAAGCCGTTTAGCTCAGGTTATTTGTAGTTCCTTGCTCAAAACTCCCGACTGTTCCCGCGAATTGCTTGGTTTTAAACATGATATTTTCAAGTCTTATACTATATGTTACGTTGACACCGAACGCAATTTGTCTGAGCAGCTTCCTTATGCCTTGCAGCAGATTCAGGTCATGGCTGGTTACGAGATCGAAGACCACCCTGATAATTTCGATTACATTTCCTTGCTTGAGTTTGAACGTAAGGAACGTTTTGAAGTCCTTAATGAATACCTGGATCATATCCGAACTAAATACGACCGCCATATCTTCATAGTTCTGGATGTTATTACGGACTGCGTTTACAACTTTAATGATGCAAAGGACAGTATGGCCCTGATTGACATGATGAATATTACCATAAACCGTTATGATGTTACATTCCTTTGTCTGATTCATGAAAACCCGGGCAGTGTTGACAAGGCCCGCGGGCACCTCGGAACCGAAATAATGAATAAAGCTTCCACCGTCATTCAGGTCGGCTTCGAAAAAGATTCCGAACACAAGGAAATGGATCTTGTCAAGGTGGCTTACCTGAAATGCCGCAGTTCCAAAAAGCACGAACCTTTTTATATGCAATATTCCGGTGAGCACAATTCCTTGATTCTTGCCGATTCAGATACCATATTCGAACTGCTTCAAAAGAAAAAGCAGAAAGCCAGCTCCATAGACATTAAAGAATATCTGGAAACTCTTCTTTCTGAGCCAATGTCACGGCGTGAACTCCTTGATCAGCTTTGTCAGGAATTCAAGTGTAAAGAACGCCTCATGGAAGAACGTCTCCGAGAAATAATGGATATCAAAATCATTTTAAAAGATAAAGATTACAATGATTGCCTCCTTATTAAAGAAAAAAATAGCCGTACTATTATTTACAAACTCCAACCCATCGAGCCACTTCATTTTTAATTTTCAGTAAGACACCTTTCCGCATTGGAGAGGTGTCTTAGTTCTGTGGTCAGTTTCACTCAAAACTCCACTTTTACACCGCTTCTTCACCACTTCGACGTTTGCACACTTGCAGAGCGTATATATGTGCTTTGCAATCGTGCAAACGTAAATGCAGTGTATTTCACTGACCTACTTAATGAGCCATTTAACTAATTGATTATTATATTAATATGTTTATTGCAAGTTTTAAATTTTGCTCTAATAAAATCTATTTCCTTTTTTTTCATCTTTTTTCTAAATAATTTCTATTTTTATACTTTGCATTGCTTTTCAATAATTGTTATTTTTTTTATGTATTTATTGGAGTTAAAATATTGCTCAATATGTAGAACAATAACAATTCACTTGATTAATTGCTGATCATGACAATAAATGAAGACATATTCGGAAGTGGTAAGGTTATTGAATTAATTATTCGATGGCACGATAAAGCCATCACTGAGTTTCACAAACACAACACAAGGTCATTTGAACAACTGAAAACACAGATTGATGGGAAAGAACTCAAATGTTATTTCATTAAGGTCAAAGACATTGAGCAAAAGATTATTATTCCTTTTTTTGATATTAATTCACAATGCGAACTTTACGTTGAATGGGATGCAATATCATTCAGTTACAAAATAAAAGTTAAGAGTAATAAGAAAACAAGGCTTGTTGACTCCATTTCACTTCCACAGGATACATCTGGCTTCATTTCTGAAACTTGCAAGCTATCTTTTATTGATATTGCTGAATCAAAGTTTCCTATAAGAGAACAGATAGAATTATTTGAAAGAATTTCAAAACTTGAGATTCTCCCTAAAACTAAATTAGAAAACGACCAAGAAATATGGGATAAATGGATAGAAGCTCAGGATTTATTGATTACTAGAAATGCTCAACCCTTTAAAATCTGGAAATATCACCCATTGTTAGAAGTTAAAAACGACAAAGGTGAAACTACACGATACAAATTCAAAGTAGATTTAGCTATTAAGGAAAACAATGAATACAAAGAAATTGAAGAAGAACTCTTAAATGAATTTCATATCAATGAAACTTTTGATGATGAAGGAAATATTCAACTAAAATTTGATGATATTTTCAGAGGGCTGGATGCAGTTATTCATAAAAAATTCAAGAATAAAATTGAAAGGGAAAAAAATATTGTTTCAATTTTAAAACTTAAACATATAACAGTTTGCGAAAAAATTGAAAGATTTTTTAGAAGTGCAGGCTATCAATTATTCTGTTTCAACTTCAATAAAGAGTTCCAAAGGAAATCTGCAAAAATATTAAATATCACAAATCAAGGTCAAATAGATAACTTTTGGACATATAAAATCCAATTCGACAATGGTGATGTAGGCACATTTCTTAGTAAACATAACAATCAATTCTATTTTATAGCTGGTGAGGTAACTAGTTATATCTTCGATAAAGTTAAAATGCGAGTAATGGCAGATAATGGCAGTAATATTACTATTACACCAGTTGATGTTTCTTTCGATTTATTAAACAGCTACCTTAAAGACCTTAATTTTGAATTTAAAAAGTTTATTGGCGAATTTAAAATAATTAACAACGGATCTGATATTACTAAAAATAATGTGTTAAATAAGAAATACCATCTTGTTTTTGGTGGTATGGATATATTTCATAATTCGGATGTGTTTGGTCAAATTTTACCTAACCCAATTGATAATGTTTTTACAATATCTCAAGACGAAGATTGGGGTTTAGATAGTTTTGCCCATATACTTAAAAAAATTTACGGGTATGAAAATGTTCTGATAAGAAAATCTTTTGTATTTCATAAAAATACTAGTAATAATGTTCATATAAAAACTTCTGATTTTTCAGAGGATTTTTGGAACGACATCAAAAGAGATATTTATAATCTTGATTTTGTTGTTGAGGCCAACGAGACTACCACCACTCTTTCTTATGAGTTTGAAACTAAAGAGGATTGTTTTAATAAGTATAAAAAACTTCAAGCAATAAATAAGTTTGATTTTTTGATATCACCTGATCAGCCTGAATTTAAGTTTAAGGTCAAAACAAATTTACTTAAGTACAAAACAGAAAAACAAATTTTCCTTGAAAGAATAAGTACATTAGCCAATGTCGAATTTCAAATTCCTATTGGCAACCAAGAGGATACTAAAAGGAAAGAATATTTATCAATCGGTAAACTTAATGCACATGAGTCAGATTTGTCGGCACTGGTTTTCACGATATCATTAAAAAGAGAAGTTGAACAAAAAGCGGCAAATAAATTACTCAAATACATTGAAGATAATAATCCAATTAACCAGGTTGAACCAAATTTAAGAGGCGACCAAGCCAAAATTAGGTGGTTATTGAAAGCAATGAATAAAGTTGTTGACCCTAAAGATAAACCAAACGGAAAAGCAGTCAATAATAAGTTGGGGCAATTCATTTTTGATTCAAGTAGAGCAGAAGAAGTTTTCAAAGACATTGCCCGGGATAGCGAAGAATGGAATAGAGTTAAGAAAAATGAATTGCTTAAGTTGAACGATTCACAACGTAGCGCAATTCTATCGGCGTTACATGCAAGAGATTTGTGTTTAATGCAGGGACCTCCAGGAACTGGCAAAACAACGGTAATTGCAGAATTGATTTGGCAATTAATTAGTCAGAATCAGGAGCAGAAAATTTTGCTTACATCTGAAACAAATTTAGCTGTTGATAATGCAATTGAAAAACTTCTTAATAAAGAGCACACTCTTGTTAAACCACTTCGCTTTGGTAAGGATACTAAATTCGAGGAAGAAGGTAAGAAATATTCTTTTAATAGAATTATGAGATGGATTGATGAAAAGTTTGTTCCACAAGAATATGAAGAAGATTCATTACAGGAAAAAGAAGATGAAGACGATATTTCTTCTGAAAATCCTTATAATAATGCAGTTCAATTATGGATGAACCGAATTGCTGAGAAATCATATGAAAATGTTAACCCGAAGTATTCAGAAGCTTTGAAGATTTGGGCTATTGAGTTATCGCAACCCGAAACGGAAATCAAATCTCTTTTTAAAAAGAAGTATTTTAAATATGCAAATGTTGTTGGAAGTACTTGTAGTTCGTCGGGTAGCCCATCATTTATGAAAAATTTTCAATCCATTTTCAACACAAGAACCGAATTTCTTATTGAACCCGATAAGCCATGGAACTGGATTCCAATTGAATTTGATTCAGTAATTATGGATGAAGCAAGCAAAGCTACTCCGCCGGAAATGCTTTTACCACTATGCTTTGCAAAAAAATCGATTGTAATTGGTGACCATAAGCAGTTACCTCCAATGCTTAATGAAAAAGAATTCAAAGAAGCACTACAGGAATTAAAAGATGATAGAGCAAAAAAACTCGCAGAAGATATTGATAGAGAGTTTGTTGAGACAAGTCAGTTTGAAAGATTAATAATGAATCGGAAGGTTCCCAAATCAATAGCAGTCAGGTTAAACATTCAATATCGTATGCACCCGAAAATAAATGATGTTATTAGGCAATTTTATACAGGTGAAACAGATCAAGGGCTTAACCCGGCAGAAGAATTAATTGCAAATGCGGATTGTGAAGATTTAAACAACCCTTTTTCAAGGTATCATGGTTTTTTTAACGAAGGTTTTATTAAACCTGACATTCATACTATATGGATAAATGTGGATGAGCCTGAAGAACAAAGCAGTATGTCCAGAGTGAACGAAAAAGAAGTTGATGCAGTAAAAAGGGTGGTGCTATATTTGAAAAACTCCAAAGGATTTAATGAATATTTTTCTCACTGGGATAAAATCAAAAATGAAGATAGGCGTCTGCAAGAACAAGAAATTGGGGTTATAAGTTTTTATGGTCATCAAGTTCGAAAATTACAAGAAGTGAGGCGATATGCTCAGAAAGATCTTGGATTGCCGATTCGGTTAAAAACTGTTGACAAATTTCAAGGCATGGAAAGAAACATTATTATAGTATCAACAGTTAGAAGTAATAAAATTATCAAAAATGGGGTGATTGAAAAAAATTCTGATATCGGTTTTGCCAAAGCACCAGAACGTTTGAATGTAGCATTATCAAGAGCAAGGCGACTTTTAATTGTTGTTGGGAATCTGCATTTTTTTGAATCATTCATTGATAAACATGGTAATGCAATTTACAAAAACGCAATTGACATTATTCGAAAGGAAGGTTTGATTATTGATGATTACAAAAAATTGAATAAATATTTCTAAATAAATTGATTGTAAAACAAATGTTTATTGAATTGTTCCTCAAATAAATTAAAGAATTGACTGAAATTACCAAAACATACCGGTTAAGTAAAATTGCTAGCGAAATCAATATATCAGTTGGTTCAATTGTTCAATTTCTCTCTATAAAAGGGATTAAGGTAGACAATAATCCAAATGCAAAAATCCCACAGGATATTTATGATATTATTTTGAAGGAATATAATGTATCAAAAGTGGTCAAAGAACCTCAGATATCAAAAAAAGAAAACGTTAATCCTGTAATTATAAAAACTACTACTAATAAATTAGATATTGAAATTTACAAAAGCCTTATTAATGATATAAATGTATCCGAAATTTATCTCAGTCACATTCCATTTCCGTTTCATTATTCGCAAGCAGAATACACTGCTACTTGCACAGAAGCATTTCCATTCGATCCATTTGATAAGGTTATCTGTGAATTACTGAAAGTGGAAGAGTCTCTTAGTATGGAAGAAATAGGCGATATATTAGGAATGAATGTTTATTCTTCTGAAAATCCTAAAAGATATTTGGATTTGGCTGAGAGGGAAATATTAATCGAAGCTCTTCAGTCTTTATCCTCATCTGAATTTGGTATGATTCAAGGTGGCGATATAAATTATTCAAGATGTAGATTAACCTCCATAGGAAGAGAATATGCCCAAAAGAAAAACAAATTTAAAACGACAACTAATAAGCCTTTTACGATCTTTCTTGATCATACTACAGGTGACAGCATCAATGCAAAAAAACATTTCGAATTTGCTAATGGTAAAGCTCCAGCTAATGTAAAAACAATAGATTTGCCCAATGAAAAAACATTAAAAGAAATTGTCGCAGTTCAGGCGCCTGAAATTTATGATCCTATAAAACAATTCTCATTCACCAATGCAGTTTTATCCAGGAAAAAGGATTTGGTTATAGAATATCTTATTGCAATTACTTACGATATAATAGAAAAATCATATCGTTTTTATTGTTATAATAATGACAACAAAATAGTTATAAATTCTTTTACTGATTGGTTAAACGGTAATGAGAGTATTAAACAACAATTAATTGATAAGTTCTCTTTAAATACTTCTTCAGAATCTATTCTGTCAAATTCATCTTCATCACAGATTATTAAACAATTTTCTAATTATTCTGAAAATTCAAAAATTCAAAATTGTAAACATGAGTTGCTTAATAACGAATTTATCGATGAACTTCTTTTTTATTCTTCTTTCAGTGAACTGATAGATTCAAAGGAAAAAATTGATTTGTATTTATGTTTACCGTTTATTACAGAAGAAATTTATACATCTTTGATAGAAATTGTTCAGAAGTCAGAAAATATAAATTCAAGATTCTTTTTTATATTTCCTTATCAACTGTCCTTAATGAAAGTAAATTATTGTTCACAGTTTGAATCTTTTTCTTGTAAGCTTGAAAATGTATATATTATGTATTCAGTTGTTCGTTCCTTCACCTTAATTTGTAAAAAACAGACAGCCTCATTCTACATTGATTCGTTTTCATGTGTAATTAATAATTTTTCAAAAAACTTTTTTCAAAGGAAACCTTGGGATTCAAGTATTAATGAGTATGAGAATTATTTGTTAGAAAAGTTTTCCGATATATACGTTAGCATTATTTGTAATAAAGTTAATGATACCGTGAACATTGATATTGTTGTTGCAAATAGCAAAGAACAATTTGATAAGCTTTCTTCATACGAACTTAAACTTAACCCTTTTGTCAACATTGACAAGTATTACAATACTATTTGTGTAACTCTTGATTTAATTGATAAATTTAGAAAAGATAGAATAGCATTGTTAAAGGTAAAAGTTCATAATCATTTTGAAGAAATAAAAAACAAACTGTCATCCATTGATGATGAAAAAAAGTTTTTAGAAGTTCAAAAAGAATTCAATAAAGCTGTAGCAGAAATAATTTTTAATGATCCCGTTGTATTATGTGAAGTTGAAGATTTGAACAATTTGATAGCACAGAAAAAGCTAGAATTTGATGAGGCGAAAAAGTCCTACTCTTTTATTATTGATACGAACGTATTTATTAAGGATCCTGAAATTATTTCAAAAATTCCGGCAAGTTACAAAGTAATAATTGCAGCAAAGGTTATTGATGAACTTGATGGATTCAAGGCTAATCCGCAGTTAAAAGAAGTTGCATCAAAAAGTATAAGAGAAATATTTATTGATAAAAATAAGAACATAAGAAGAGCAAAAGCAAATTTAAAATTGTTACCACCAGACTTTAACAAGCGGTCACCTGACAATTTTATTCTCGCTGTAGCAATAATGTATAAGGATACTAACGGTATTTTAATTACAGATGACAAAGGCTTGCATGAAAAAGCTAAAACTATTGAGATGCAAGTGATGACCTATGAAGGATTTATTAGCAAATTTGTTACTTCAAAAAGATAAAAACATGTCCAGATTCGAATCTTCAAAATTTTTAAAAAGTCCTTCTGCTATGAACCAACAGGTTTTAAAAACAGCTTGTGATATTCTTGCTTGGCAATATAAAATTATAAATGATGAATTTATTATTCTAAATGTTGGGTCTGGGCAGAATATGGGTGGCGAGTTTGTTTTAAGGGTTAAGGGTGACCAAGTTACTTATAATAGTTATTATATTAAAAATGGCCAGGAGCTTGTAAAAGAGTTACAAAATGCCTTTTATCCATTGAATGTAAGCTATTCCAAACAATCAATAATTCAATCATTTGAGAAAAATGGATTTACTTTCAAACGTGATTGGGATTTTTCAAAAACTGATGATGTTGCTGAACATTTTTATATGGTTGGTGAAACTAAAATGGAAAATGAAAATTCCAAACGTTTCGAAATTGAATTTTCAATTCTTACTGATGGTACTATAGTAACTGATTCAAACTATTTGCCTGACGATATTAATGATTTGGCACATCTTGCAATGGACGATATTGAAATATTAATGGGTAATAAAAGGGTAATGACTAAAAAGGAGATACCTTTTGAATATAGAAACCGAGTTGTTTCGAGAACAGAAGTAATAAATAAACTTAAAAATAAATTATAACATGGAAAAATATGATGTTTTTGAGGAAATCAGGATAATGTTAAAAGCTAACTATCCATTGCTTTATTTAGCTACATCTGAATATGCCAGAACAACACAAAAAATACGCAGAATAGCCTTTGAATTGGATTATTCTTTTCATACGTGGGATAATGTAGATGGTCTGGAATCTCACCTAAAAAATCCTAGCAATAAACTAGATAAAGTTCAGAAACATAAAGCGCATGGTGAAACTAAAGGATATCTGGAGCTTTTAGAATATATCAAACGTGATTCTGAAAGTGTCAATTCACCCAATAAAGAAATATTCTTGATAGAGGATTTTCATAAGTATTTTAAAGATGAAAAGGTTATCGTCTATTTACGTAAACTTACCAACAGGTTTAAAGCCTTCGACAAGCATTTAATATTGATGTCACCTTTCTTAAAACTTCCTGAAGAAATTGAAAAATATGTTACTATAATAAACATTCCACTTCCAGATAAAGATGATCTAAAAGTTCGTTTAGACTCTATTAAACAAAAAGACAATGTGAATCCTGATTTAGAAAAGTACTTACTTGATTCTGCACTTGGTTTGACAGATATGGAAGCTGATTTGGCTTTTAGATTAGCAAAAGTCAAAGTTGGATTAAACTCAAAAGAAGCTACAAGAATAATTTCTAACGAGAAAGAGCAGATTATTAAAAAAAGTGGTATTCTTGATTACTATCAAGTCAACGAAGACTTAGAAAAGAATGTTGGAGGCCTTGATACATTGAAAAATTGGCTAAAGCAACGGAACAAGGCTTTTGAACGTAAAGCAAAAGATTTTGGCTTAAAAGAGCCTAAGGGAATTTTACTGCTTGGTGTTCCTGGTTGCGGTAAAAGTCTAACTGCAAAATGTGTAGCTACTGAATGGAAACAGCCGCTTTTAAGGCTGGATATTGGAAAAGTTTTTCAAGCGGAAGTTGGTAGTAGTGAAAACAATATACGCTTAGCTATTGCAACAGCAGAAGCTGTTGCTCCTTGTGTCTTATGGATTGATGAAATCGAAAAGGGATTAAGCGTGGGTAGCGGTGAGAAAGACGGGGGCACAAACTCAAGAGTGTTTTCAACAATATTAACATGGATGCAAGAAAAAACAAAACCTGTTTTTGTAGTAGCAACTGCAAACAACATCAGCGATTTACCTCCAGAATTATTACGAAAAGGTCGTTTTGATGAGATTTTCTTTGTTGATTTACCAACAAATGCTGAACGTAAAGACATTTTTGGAATTCACTTAAATAAATACGGTCAAACATCTATTACCGATTTAGACACATTAGCTGAAAAAACAAAGTTTTTTAATGGTGCCGAAATTGAAGAAATAGTCAAAGAAGCGATGTTTCTTTCATGTGTTGAAGATGCCGACAAATCTCAAATTTCAATCAGGCATTTAGAAATTGCAATAAATCAAATTGTACCTCTTGCACAAACAATGAGGAAAAAAATTGATGGTCTTCGCGAATGGGCATCAACAAGAGCAAGGCCTGCAAGTTCCAAGCAAAATAATGAAAAAATGTTAACTACTGATAAGGACACCGAAACAAAAGTCGTTCAAACAAAAAGAGAAAAACAGGAAGATATATTTTAGTTTTTTATTAATATCTAAATCTAAATTATACAACAATAAATTATGGTACTCATGCTTCTTGTAGTTTTGGATTTTGTCAGTAGAAATATTATATATAAATGAATCAATCTTTAGTAGGATTAATAGATGCTGATCTTCTTGATAATGGAACCCGTCATCCAAATTTAGCTTTATTAAAGATTGCTGGATATTATGTGGAACTTGGGTTTGAGGTGCATTTAATTTCTTCTTATGAGGAAGTAATTAATATTAATATATATTCAAAAATATTCCTTTCAAAGGTTTTTACTTTTACAAAAGTTCCATCATATATCCAAAATATGATCAATAAAGGTCAAATTGAATATGGTGGTACTGGGTTCTTTGAAGATGGGGGAGCAAATTTGCCCAGAGAAATTGAACATCATATGCCTTATTATGATTTATATAAGCCTTATGTTGAAAAACAGATTTCTTTAGGTCATGCTCGCTCAATTTATTCTGATTATCTTGATTATTCTATTGGTTTTACAACAAGGGGGTGTTTCCGCAAATGTGAGTTTTGCGTGAATAAAAAATATAAACAAGCATTTCTTCATTCCCCGATAGAAGAATTTTTGGATAAAAACAGGCCATATATATATTTATGGGACGATAACATTCTTTCATACAAAGGATGGGAAGACATTTTTAATAAATTAAATCACACTGGTAAGCCTTTCCAATTCCGCCAGGGTCTAGATTTGCGTTTAATGGATGACCAAAAAGCCTTTGTAATAAATCAATCTCATTACAGAAATGATGTGATTTTTGCATTTGATGATTTGAAAGATGAGAGAACTATAATTAAAAATTTGCAAATATGGAAAAGACATACGAACAAGATTTGCAAGCTATATATTTTATGTGCTTTTGAGTCTGTGGATGAAATTGATATTGAAAGAACATTTAAACGCATAAAAATCCTCATGAAGTATGGTTCGTTACCGTATATAATGCGTTTTGAGAACTATAAAAATTCACGTTTTAAATCATTATATATTCAAATTGCCAGATGGTGTAATCAGCCAAATATTTTTAAGAAAATGTCCTTTAGGGAATTTTGCTTAGCTAACCAAAAATACAAATCCAATAAAGAAACCAATTGTAGCACCTTGCAAAGTATGATTGACTTTGAGTCAGAATTTCCAGATTTAGCCAAAGAATATTTTGATTTGAAATTTTATGAGGAGAATATCTTTTTAACACAATATGGTTATGGTAGGCGTTATGCTCATAAACCACATTGTGAGTTTTGTAAAAAAAACAATTTATGTTGGCCTGAATTATGTTCTGATAATAACAAAGATGATCTATTGCCTAAATATTTTTCCAAACAGATTGATTTGCAATGTATGGTATATCCTAATGCGGATTGTGCTCAATACATGTCTCAATGTACAAGATTTCTCTTAAAAACAATCATTTATTCAGAAGTTTCACAAATAGTATTACTTTTAAATAAGGTTGGCAGCAAGGAAATTATTAATAAAGAAAATACAGCTCCTTTATCGCTAAATACTAATTTAGTTTACCATTTAATTGATATTCTATCAAAAAGAGGGCATGCATTTTATACTCTTGAGGAAGTTCTTGTGCATTTTAATAAAGAAAATCAAGTTAAAATTGACCTGATAAAAAGCATTTGTAAGCTTTCATGCCTTTTGGATCTTGTTTTAATGTATCAGGAAAGCAGAACCTATCGTGTTCGTTTATCAGTATTAGGTGCTGAATTTGTTAAGATGTCATCTAATGAGAAGTCTATATTACTGAATAAACTTTATTTAAGAATACCATATATTCAAGAGTTATGTGCCAATGATAAAGTGATAAATTTGAACAACAATAATAATTTCGATTTTACTGAGGCAATTAGTAAACATAACAAATTGGCTTTTTGTAAAAAGATATAGGATAATATGAATGATTTATTATTTCACAAACCTTGTATTTCTTGTCCTGATTGTATAGCAAATGGATTTTTTTGGGATAAATACCTGAGTGGGTTGTCATCTGATTCGGAGTTGTTAAGTGCATATTATTCCCATGATATAGATATTGAGTGCCTTTTGAAGGAAGATAAATTATGCGTTATGAATTCCAATCAAGGTGCATTAATTCTTACTGCTGCTTTACAGAAATATACCATTAATCAAATAATTGATATAATTCAAAGTAATAATTATTTCTTACCTATTTCAGCAACTAATATTCCTCAATTTAGTAGTGTTGATAATTGTATTTTTAAAGTTGGCGAGATTCTGCATGGTAGTATGTTGAAAAGCATGACATACGCAGAAATGGGAAAATATCTCAGGAAAGGCGTTGGGTATAAAAAATTGGGGGCTGATACCAAATATGGTGAAAACCATTCGAAAATGGCTGCGCTAATTGATTTATGTGATATTAAAAAAAAATCATGTGATATTTCTTGTTCATCTCTTGGGCTTGTGCTTCTAAACTACAATCAAGATGTTCGTATAAGGATAGCTACAAAGTTATTTCTGAAAATCCCAATAATTCAAAAATATTTCGTTTATTGTTATGATGAAAAACAACTACTTGATATGTTATTGACTGTCCTTTCTGAAAGTACGGCCAAGCGTCGATTCCCTAATGTAAAAAGAGTAATTCTTATGATTAACAAACAACGTGATGATGAAATCTTTTAAAGATCTAAATTTTGATTTTTGCTATGATTCCGGCTCGGATGATATTATAGAGAATTTTTTTATTCCTGTATTGGAATCCGCCGTGCATTATGACAGAATTGCGGGTTTTTATTCGTCTTCTTCTTTAGCTATCGCTGCAAAAGGTATTGCTGGCCTTATCACAAATGGAGGTAAAATGAGGTTATTGGCAAGCCCTCGTTTAAGTAAAGTAGATGCTGAAATACTTAAAGGGGTTATTCTCAACCCCGAAGAATTTAAAGGAGAGGGTTTAAGCTTAAACATTGAAAGTATTGAAGATGAATTTACTAAAAACCATGTTAAAGCATTAGGTTGGCTGGTAGCAAATAATTTTTTAGAAATAAAATTAGTTATTGTTATTAAAAATAATCAGGTATGCTCAGAAAAAGAAATCGAAGAAATGGGCATATTCCATCAAAAAGTTGGAATACTTAATGATAAGGATAACATCTCGCTATCTTTCAGTGGCTCTATAAATGAATCCGCTTCTGCATGGATATACAATATTGAGGAATTTAAAGTATTCCCTTCTTGGTTGGACGGAGCTAATTATTATTATAAAAAAGATCGGGAAAAATTTGATGATTTCTGGTTCGGAAAAAGAGATGATGTAAAGGTGCTAACATTACCGGATGCCATTAAGCAGGAACTTATTGAAATTTCAAAGGGTTTCGATATTAATTCGATTGCGAAAGAGGAATATTTTAAAAGGAAAAGCGCTTATCAAAAAAATGAATTAGTAACCGACATTGGTCTTTTTGATTATCAAAAGGAGGCCGTAAACAAATGGTTACTAAACAATAAGTGTCTATTATTTGAAATGGCAACTGGTACTGGAAAAACAAGAACTGCGATTGGTTCAATTCTTAAAATACTTAATAAGGATCCAATAATTACTGTCATTGCTACACCACAAGGTACTTTATCACTTCAATGGAAAGATGATATTGATAACCTTAAAATTAAATTTGATGATATTATAATAGCTGATGGTACAAATCCAAAATGGCGTGTACAGTTACGTGGTTCTTTATTAAAAATTCAATTAGGACATTTTAATAATTTGGTTATTTATACTACACATGATACATGTTCAAACTCCGATTTTATTTCACACATAAGCCAATGCAATAACGAGGTTAAACTTTTATTAGTTGCCGACGAATGTCATGGGCTTGGTGCCAAAAAAGCCAGAAATGGGTTATTAGAAAGGTATAATTATCGTATAGGATTAAGTGCTACTCCAGCAAGATGGTTTGATGATGAAGGCAGTAAGATGATAAAAGATTATTTTGGTAATAATTCCTTTGAATTTTCTATAAAAGATGCTTTGACAAAGTTTAACCCTAAAACAGGAAAGCATTTTCTTGTAAATTATTACTATTTCATAGAAAAAGTTTCATTAGACGAAAAAGAAGCTTTAAATTATGAGGATATTTCAAAGCGAATATTAAACTATTTTTTCAAAAAAGATAAAACTGATCGTGAAAAAGATAGATTAAAAAGATTACTCGAGAATCGTGCGGATATTATTAAAAATGCAAATGGGAAATATAAATCTTTAGAAATTATTCTAGATAAAATTCAACAATTGCCAGGCGGAATAAAGGACACCATTATTTTTGTATCTCCAGCACAAATGTCAAAAGTTCAGGACATTTTATTAAAGTATGGTATAATATACCACAAACTTACTGAGAATGAAGGCACCAAACCAATGGATAAATATAATGGACTATCTGAAAGACAGTTTATCATTGAACAATTTAAACAAGGTAATTACCAATCTTTAATAGCTATAAAATGTCTTGACGAGGGCATTGACATTCCAACAGCATCAAAAGGAATTTTAATGGCTAGTAGTACTAATCCAAGAGAATATGTACAGCGTATTGGTCGTATTATAAGGCAAAGTGATAATAAAGAGAATGCGTATTTGTTTGATCTTTGTGTAAGTTCTTTGGGGTCATTAAGCTCTGAACTTAAAGAAATGGAAAAAAAAATCCGCGAAAAAGAAATAATAAGACTTAAAGAAATTGCTGATAATGCAATTAATAGAACAGATGCAACAATAATTATTAACACGTTAAATTAAACCCTTATGGCAATTACAGGTAAAATTGAAAAAAAAATTGAAGAGAAATCTGTTGAAAATTCTAAAGTACGTGATTTTTTAATTGCTATTCTTGAAAAGGAAGAAGCAGGTGGGCATTACAAAAAGAAATATGAAGAGTTATTAGAAAATATACAATTGGAGGATAAAAAATGAGGCTACAATCTGTTGAAATTATTAATTACCGTCAATATCGTCATTCGAAATATGATTTTCAAAAAAAAGGCGATTATGATCTTCACATTGCTTTAGGTGGTACTGGTACTGGCAAAACTAATTTATTAAATGCTATTTCCTGGTGTTTGTATGGTGATCAACCCCACTTGGGTGATGAATCCAAAGCTGAACGTATTTTAAATTCACCAGTTTTTGAGGAATTAAAAATCAAGGGGGAACCTAAAGGCCAGATTAAAATTATTGTTACTATTGAATCAGCAGGTTCCATTGTTCGATTTACTCGAACACAAGATTTTATTATTGCAACAAACTTTCCGGATGCTATTAGTTTTTTAGTACAAGTTAAATCAATTGACTCAAAAGATTGGAAATCTTTTTCCGACGAAGAGGAAACCATGCTTATGGTTAATAAATATGTTCCAATAAATATTAGAAATTATATTTTCTTCGATGGTGAACTTCTGGAAAATTATTTCACAAAAGAAGAAAGTATTAATATAAAAAAAAGCGTAAAAGTATTATCCCAGGTAAATCTTCTAGATGATGCTGAAAGCCATTTAAAAACTATCCTAACTGATTATAATAATAAGGTAGAAGAAGCTAATCCTGATTTAAAACCGTTTAATAGGCAACATTGTTTTATTGAAGAACAAATTAAAGCTGCAGAAAAGACAGTAAACTTTATGGTTTCTCAAAAAGATGCTGCTGAAAATGAAATTTCCAAGTATAATAAGATTATCAATAATGCCGAGAATTTACCCGATAAAATCGATGAATATAATGAGCTAAATAAAAAATTAGATATTCTTGAAGAGAAGAAAAAACAAAATCAGTCTGATATATTCAAATTAGTTCGTGATTACTATCCTATTTTAGTTTCTTACAAATTTATCCAACCTTATCATTCAGTAATAAAAGAAAAAGAAAAAAATGGAGAACTTCCTCCAAAGATTGACCCTGATTTTCTCAATACCATGCTTCAAGATGGTAAATGTGGTTTATGTAATGAGGAATTAAATTCATATGGTCGCAAAAGCATAAATAATATTCTTGACAAGCTCTCAATTTCATCGGAACTCTCTCATAGATTAACCAGGGATGACTCTGCAATAAAACACATATATAAGGAAATATCAAATTATAAAAATTTAAGCAAAAAAATTCTTCAGGAAAATACTGAAACCGGAAAGGATATTAAAGCATGTAATGAATCCATCGTTAAATTAGAGAAGTATATAAAACAATTTCCTGATACAACCATGATAATGGATGCTCACTCAAAAAGAAAAGAATTAAAAGCTGCATACGATGAATATGTAATTAGAATTTCAAATGAAGAAAAAAATATAAAAGAACTAAACAATCAGCTTATTGAAATAGACAAGAAAATATCAGATATTATTAAAAAACAGAAAGGAATGGATGCGTTGAAAAACCGCATCTCTTTTATTAAAGAATGTATAAATATACTTAAAGAAACTTCAAAAGAAATTCTTGATGAGTGTAGAGAAGAAATGAAAAATACAACATTCGACTTGTTTAGTAAGTTATTGTGGAAGAAAGATAAATTTGCCAATATTGAAATTGAAGAAGATTTTGCTTTTAATGTTTATGATGTTTTTTCAGAACAGTGTATTGGTTCTTGTAGTAAAGGTGAACTTGCTTTATTAGCAATAGCGTTTACTTTGTCATTACAGAAAGCATCTGGTCATGAATCTCTATTATTTATTGATACACCTATTGGCAGAATAGACGATGAAAACCGTATTAATTTCATGGAAGCTTTATGTGAAGTTGCAAAACAAAAGCAAGTTATATTAACTTTTACAACTAGCGAATTCTCCCAGCAAGTTCGTACAGCTATTCATGGGAAAATTAGCACTCTACAAGAAATAAAACTGGAAAATAATTGTGTTAACCTAAAATAGTCGATTTAATGAAAACAGATATTATTAATAGTCAAAAGGCAACTATTGGAGTTGAAAAAACCGTCAATGATAAATTAATTCCCGCCATTGATGAATCAAAGTATATGGGCCTTCATAATAATGTGACTTCACGCCCTGAATTATTTAATTTTGCTTTAGCATTAGGGTTAAAAGAAAAAAGAACAAAAATTAATCGTATAGTTAGTTTGTGGCGCTGGGAGCAAATGAGTGATGAAGATTTATGTATTTATGACTCAATTTGGTTTTCTGAAGAAAAAGATTCAAATAATTTACAAGGTATATTATCTGGTCCAAAAGTTATTTCAATTGTTGAAGAATACGCAAATACTGGCTTTCAAAAAATTGAAAATACAATGGATAGCGAAACAGATGAAAATTTTGCTTTTTCATTAATATTAGAAATGAATGAAATTATTAAAGATATTGATTCATTATAGTACAAATAAAATGAAAACGTTAATAAATAATTCATGAACGCTTTTGAAAGTTTTAATCAACTTGTAATTGAATCGTTATGAAAAAAATTATAAATAAATTAATTATTTCTTATCACTGTTGTCCGGTAAAAGTTTAAAGGAAGCCGAAGCCTAAGCCCGGCTTCCTTAATTTTTGTAGTTTTGGTTCGCTAAAACTCATCTACAATGGATAAAAGTACGCATTTTTTTGGACAATCGGTTTTCGGACAGCTAATTTCCTTAATTGATGATTCACTTATCAATTGGGCAGTTAAAAAGTGTAAGGCAGATAGATACGTAAAGAAGTTTAAGACCAAAGACCAGATAATCAGTATGCTTTTTTGCGTAATGGGCAAATGCAATTCCTTAAGGGAGGTATGCGGGGCCATGTTAGGTCTTAAAGGAAAAACCAAACATTTTGAATTAAGCTGCATTCCACGTCGTAGCACATTGAGCGATGCAAACAAGCTGCGTTCGCATGAAGTGTTTGAGTTTATTTATCATGGATTACTGAAACAATACAAACATGTTTTCTCGGACAGCCGAATTAAAGATGCTATAAACAAACAGGTTAAAATATTCGACAGCACTACAATAAGCCTTTTTCAGGATATATTAAAATGCGTTGGCCGGAAACCGAAATCTGGGAAAAGCAAAGGCGGGATAAAGGTCCATACAATAATAAATGCCGATGAAAAGATACCCCATTTGATTTGGTACACTCCGGCATCAACAAACGACCACGTTCTTTTATCAAAATTAAAACTTGACCCGAACACCATTTATGTTTTCGACAAAGGGTATAATGATTATTTGGCATACCAACGCTTTACCCAAGGTCAAACAGGTTTTGTCACACGATTAAAAGATAATGCGGCATATGAAACGCTTCAAGAGATAGACATTCCCGATGAGATTCATCCGGGGGTTATTAAAGATGAATTCATTCAGGTTAAGGTAACTCTTGGTAATGGCTCCAAGCAAAAACTTAAGCTCCGCAGGGTGGTTTTTTGGGATGATGTAGATAAGCGACTATTTGTGTATGTAACCAATTTGTTTGATATCAGGGCCGACCTTATCGTGGCGCTATACAAAATTCGCTGGCAAATTGAACTTTTGTTCAAGCAACTCAAACAAAATTTTCCATTACGCTATTTTTTGGGGGATAATGAAAATGCCATCAAGATACAGATATGGTGTGCATTGATTGCAAACCTTCTCCTAACGGTGGTAATGAAGATGGTCAAGCGACCGTGGGCATTCTCAAACATCGTCAGTTTTTGTAAGTTGCATTTGTTTAACTACATCGGGTTGCTGAAGTTTTTGGAGAATCCTGAGAAAGATTGGGAAAAGGACCTTTTAGATACACAGATAGAAATTGATTTTAAGTGGGGCTTACTTTTCTAAAAGTAGCATTTATGAAAAACCGTATTCACATTTTCAACAACTTACATAGTTTCTAAAATAATTTTGTATTTTTACCGGACAACAGTGGGGAAAAATGAACAAAAAAATATTAGTTACATTCCTTCTCCTGACGCTGCCGTTTTTCATTTTTGATGTCCTTGCCCAGGTGCCTCCTCCGGCACCAAATAGCAGTGTTCCTATACAGGGACTGGGAATTCTAGCGGCTTTAGGCATATTTTACGGAGTAAAAAAACTCAGGAAAAAAAAATAGTTTTCTCTAAGATGTTTTTTCCAATTTCCGCCAGGCATAAGCTATCGGAATTTATTTTACATAAAACGGGCACAAATTCATGTGCCCGTTTTTAGATTAAAAAAAATTTTTTGATTTGGAACAAAAAGACAAATGCAGGGCTACTGCCTGATCATTTTCATCAGGACAGTTTTTGTTGTTTCGGCCCCTTCAAAATCCATCTTCAGCAAATAAATACCCGAAGGCAGGTCTTGGCCTGAAAGTGTCGTTGTATATGTCCCTGCTGCCTGTATATTATTTTCGTGCACGGCAAGCAGTTCGCCCAGCGCATTATGCACTTTTATGCTCACATGGCCGCTTTCCGGTGTGGTGTAGGTAAGGGTAGCCTCAGCGCTGAAGGGGTTGGGATAGGCCGTAAAACCAAAACCATACTCTCCATCGCTTCCCTGTACAAAAATCTTTGGCATTATCAGCGAAGCGTCTTCATTTGCAATGCCGTACTGGTCGGCTATTATGCCGGTGCCCGACAGTGAAAAATCCAAGTGACCCGGTACCGGCTTGCTGAGTGCCCGGAATCCGAGCCGCAGCACCTCCTCCTCAGCCACTACATCAAAATATTCCGTGGTGGCAAAAACCACACGGATAACTCCGTCAATATCGGTAACCAGAATATCTTCATCCTGTGCGATGATTTCTTCTAAAGAAGGATTAATTTTGCCAGCCTTTATCTTTTTGTTGGCTGCTGTCATCGAGGCACTTACCAGCCGGTAATCCCTGGCAGAATAATTCAGTTCCAGACCCAGGGCCGATAATTCATTCATTTTTGTATTTAAACGCAAAGGCACTTCAAAATAATCGTCATCACCGATGATTAACGATTCATCAGTCGTAAGAATAATATTCCTCTCGGGCAGGGATTTGGCTGAGCTCCAAACCGTGAGCGAATCCCTGTATTGGCTTGAAGAGGCGTCGTAGTCGCCATAGCCAATAGTTTGCAAATTGATGTTTAAATTGGCACCGGCAACGCTTACCATGGTGTCGTTGGCAAGCCAGTTTCCTTTAGGAAAATTATTGATAACATTGTAAGGATTCCCGATTTTTGCCTTGATACGGGCAATGTCAACGGCATTGATGGCGCTGCTGTTATCCACATTGGCGCTGTGTTTGTAAGTTTTCGAGAAATTTCTGGAAGGATCCAGCAGGGTGTCGTTACCTATAAGGTATTTTAATAAAGCTACGTCAACGGCATTGATGCTGTTGA
>Ga0209098_1001263_pt1 | contig 24756 bp, 18 predicted proteins | sample AD_JPNHW1_MetaG_FD_184429 | JGI IMG/M metagenome (GOLD analysis project Ga0209098, IMG submission 184429) | Active sludge microbial communities of municipal wastewater-treating anaerobic digesters from Japan - AD_JPNHW1_MetaG (SPAdes) (version 2) | ecosystem: Engineered > Bioreactor > Anaerobic...
TGAGATTGTGGTTGATGATCATCTGATCCTCCGTGTATTGGATTCGAGGCGGCGCATCCTTGCCCCGCCCGCTTCCTTCCGCGCCCAGGGCGCGGGAAGCTGCACTTTTTGACGGCTACGAGAGAGTACTTCCCGTCCCGCCTCCTTTCATCTGGATACGAAAGCGACAGCAGGTTATGCTAAACGTCGATCCCGATCCACCCGAGAATATGAAGAGAGAAGGGGATAGCTCCCGGAACCGGAGGGCCCCGGGTAATTTCCGCTGACTCTTCATTCCCTGTATCGGCTTCTCCTCCCCCAAACTTGAGCCGGAAAATCTCCATTTATCGCAGTTTCCTCGATTAGGCTTGCGGAGTGTCTCCTCGCGGTTTAGGATGACGAAAGCGTCGGCATCGAATCGGCGAGGAGGAAAACATGAAGACAGCGCACTTTATCCATAAGGCCTCTGATGGAGTCCAGCTCTATGTCCGCAACTGGCTGCCCGATGGCGAGCCCAAGGCCCTCATCCTCATCGCCCATGGCATGGCCGAGCACGGCGCCCGTTACGAACGCTTTGCCGAAAAGCTCACCGCTGCCGGCTATGCGGTCTGGGCTCCCGACCACCGCGGCCATGGCAAGACCGGCGAGATGGGCGAGCTTGGCTACTTCGCCGACAAGGAAGGCTTTCGCCGCGTGATCGACGACCTTCATGAGGTCGCCGTCCAGGCCTCCACGACCCACTCCGGCCTCCCCCTCTTCCTCCTTGGCCACTCGATGGGCTCCTTCCTTTCCCAGGGCTACATCGCCCTCTATGGCGATGGACTCTCGGGTTGCGTCCTCTCCGGAACTTCCGGCCCCATGCCCGCTGCCCTCCTGGGCGGCGGCAAGGCCGTAGCTGCCCTCGGCTGCCTGTTCAAGGGACGCCATGCCAAGGCTCCCCTTGCGGACAAGCTCTCCTTCGGCTCCTACAACGACGCCTTCAAGCCGAACAGGACCAAGTTCGACTGGCTGTCGCGCGACAACGCCGAGGTGGACAAGTACGTCGCGGATCCCTTCTGCGGTTTCCTCTGCAGCTACGGATTCTTCAGGGACCTCCTCGCGGGCTTCAGTTTCATCCACGATCCTGAAACGATGCGCCGTATCCCCCGGTCCCTGCCCATCTTCCTCGTCGCCGGCTCCGCGGATCCTGTCGGCGCGGCCTCGGGCGCCGTGGATAGGCTCGCCGGGATGTACCGGGACCTCGGGATCAAGGATGTGGAGGAGAAGCTCTACAAGGATGCCCGTCATGAGATCCTCAACGAGGTGAACCGTGACGAGGTCATGGGCGATGTCCTCTCCTGGTTCGAGAAACATTACGCGAACGGCAAATAGCCGCCGGGTTGACCCTCTCCCCGGCCTGCGGGCTATACTGGGCGCCATGATGTCCATCCTGGACGGGCGGCCGTGAACCGCGGACCATCGCCAAGGACGGGCAGGGGAAGGCGGAACCCAGGAGCCTCCGCAAGGAAGGCAGGCCTTCCCCGATGTAGTGCAGAAACCAGGACCATGCCGGGGAGGGCCCCAGCGTTCTCCCAGGCGGCCTGTTAACCGAGGTTCACGCGTTGCTCATCCGCTACCGCAGATCCGAAGACGGCCGTCCCGTGGCCAAGGCCGTTGTATACACCCAGAACGAACACCGCATCGACAAGGGCCGCGTCGACCCCGATGCCATCCGTATCGTCGAGCGTCTCCGCGAAAACGGCCACGAGGCCTACATAGTCGGCGGCGCCGTGCGCGACCTCCTCCTCGGCAGGAAGCCGAAGGACTTCGACATCGTAACGGATGCCCAGCCTCCCCGCATCAAGCGCGTCTTCCACAACTCGCGGGTGATAGGGAAGCGTTTCCGCCTCGTCCACGTCTACGCCGGTCCCAAGATCTTCGAGGTTTCCACCTTCAGGTCGATCGCGAACGGCACCGTGGGCAACGAATTCGGAACCATGGACGAGGACGCATTCAGGCGCGACTTCACCCTCAATGCCCTCTACTACGACCCCATCGAGTGCGTCCTCGTCGACTATGTCGGCGGCTTCAAGGATGTGGGGGCGAAGAAGGTGAAGCCCGTCATCCCCCTCTCCACCATCTTCCGGGAAGATCCCGTACGCATGATCCGTTGCGTAAAGTATGCCTGCACCACAGGCTTCCGCATTCCTTTCCAGACGAGGCGGGCCATCTCAAGGGATGCCGGCCTTCTTGCCGGAGCGAGTCCCTCGCGCCTGACCGAGGAGTTCGTGAAGATCCTCGGCTCGGGGCATGCGGCCGACATCGTGGCGGCCCTCGCCCATTACCGACTCCTCATCCATATCCAGCCCGCGGCCGCCGGCCTCCTCGAGCAGAATGCGGCCTATAGATCGGCCCTCGCCGCCGAGCTTGCGGAGCTCGATGAGTATTCCAGGACCCCGAACCGCGAAAAGAGGCTTTCGACCCTTCTCGCGGCCTTCCTCAAGCCCTACCTCGTCCTCCAGGAAGGCCTCATCGTCGATACGCCCGAGGCCTACCAGGAGGCCCTACGCGAGGCCCGCGCTTTCCTTGCGCCGCTCAATCTCCCCCGCGTGGAGCTCGAGGCGGCCGTCCTCTTCGTTTTCAAGAAACTCGGCATTTCGCCGTCGCAGAAGCCCCGGCGACCCCTGCCCGATCGGCAGGAAGGCCAGGCCGATGCCGCCTCCAAGCCGAGGCGCCGCAGACGCAGGGGTGGCGCCGGGCATGGAGACGAGAATACAGGCGCCGGCGGAGCCGGTTCGCCGGCGACTGCCCCGGCCTCCAAGGCGCAGCCGCGGCCGGGCAAGGTCGCGGACGCGGCCGGGAGCCCTTCCTCCGGTCCGAAGCGACAGGATGGTTCTCCCGCCAAGGCCCGCCCGAAGCCGAATGCGGGCAGCTCCGGCAGCGAAGCCGCCCCTCCCGCGGGCGGTCAGCCTGGCGCGGTCTCCGCTTCGAAGAAGAGGCGCCGCCGCCGCAAGAAGGCCTCGGGCCAGGGTGGAGCCCCGCAACAGCCTGAGTAGCGGCCGGGGACTCCGCGGCCAGCCTTGACAAGGGCTGAAGCGCTTTTCAGAATAGCCAGCGTGAAGCCGGAGAAATTCGAGTCGCTTTCGGACGAGGCCCTCCATGCTCTCGCCGACAGGATGGGGCTTTCGCTCCCTCCTGATCTCGACAGGGTCTTCGTCGCGGAAGAGATACTCGATGCGATTGAGGAAGACTCCGAGGAGAGGGGAGCCGCCGGGCTATCGGCCGGCCGCATGGAGGAAACCAAATTCTCCTGTGCCGACTTCCTCGATGTGGATGTCTGCCTCGAGGCCGCTCCCGTGCTTTCTCCTTCCTACAATGAAACGGCCATCAAGGTCCTGGTTCGCGATCCTTCCTGGGCCTTTGCCTTCTGGGAGATCGCCGAGAACGAAAAACAGGCCCTCTTTTCGGTCGATGGCGCGATGGACCTCTTCCTCCGCGTCTGCGAGACCTCCGATGACGGTACGCCCCTCGACAAGCAGGAATTCTTCGACATACCGATAGCCGAAGAGGATCAGCAGTGGTATATCAACCTCCCCAAGCCCAAGACCCGGTACAGGATCGATCTCTGCGCGAGGCTTGACGGCAAGATAAAGGTGCTCGCTCGCTCGAAGAACGTGGCCGTCCCCCGCCAGCTCCTCGACGAGAACTGGAAGCGTCTCGGGCCCGGCAGTGCCGAACTCCTGAGGCTTTCGGGCCTCGATTCTCTCGATATCGAGCCCGAAGAGCCCGGGAACCCCCAGCGCATCCTCAAGTCAGGGCCCTCGGGCGATTAAGGAGAGAAGATGGAGTCCGGCTATCTCGCCCTCGTGCTGAATGCCCATCTCCCCTTTGTCCGTCAGCCGGACTATCCCCGTTTCCTCGAGGAGCGATGGTTCTTCGAGGCCCTGTCCGAAACCTATCTGCCCCTCTTGCGCGTCTTCCGTCGTCTCGAGGCCGAGGACATCTCCTTCAGGCTGACCCTGAGCCTCTCTCCGACCCTCTGTGCCATGCTTGGCGATGAACTACTCGGCGAGCGCTATGTCTGTTTCCTCGACGGTCAACTCGCCCTCGCGCGCAAGGAAGAGGAGAGGGTCGGGGCTGACCCGGTCTTCGGCCCCCTCGCACGGATGTATGCCGAACTCTACCGCAGCGACCGCGAGGACTACCTCGAGCTCTACGAGCGCGACGTCCTTGGCGCTTTCGACTATTACTACAAGAAGGGGCGGATCGAGCTCATCACTTCCGCCGCGACCCATGCCTTCCTGCCGATCTACCGTGACAACCGCGAGGTCGTGGCGGCCCAGCTCGAGACCGCCCTCGTTTCGCACCGGCGGGCCTTCGGCAAGCACCCCGCCGGCTTCTGGCTGCCCCATCTCGGCTGGTATCCGGGGCTCGAGGAACTCCTCCACTCGTACAACATCCAGTATTGCGTCGTGGGCACGCGGGGCGGTCTCCTCGGCCAGCCGACGCCCCTCGCCGGCTCCTTCGCGCCGGTCCAGTGCCCGAACGGCCTCACGGCCTTCATCCGCGACTCTGCCGCCACGGAGGCCGTGTGGTCGGAGGAATCGGGCTACCCGACCAATGCCGTATATCGCGACTTCTACCGTGACATCGGTTTCGACCTGCCCATGGACTACCTTGGCCACTTCGTGGAGGACGGCGACAACCGCATCTATACCGGCTTCAAGTACTGGGCCGTGACCGGTCGGACGGACGACAAGCGGCCCTACGACCGCGAGGCCGCGATGGCCCGGGTCAAGGAGGACGCCTCGTCCTTCATCGCCGGCCGCCTTGCCAAGGCCTCTTCCGCCGCTGTCCACATGTCGCGTCCGCCCCTCATGGTGGCGCCCTATGACGCCGAGCTCTTCGGCCACTTCTGGTTCGAAGGCGCGGCCTGGCTCGAGGAGGTCTTCCGCCAGGCGGCGAAGGAGCCGCGCCTCTCACTCCTGAGCCTCGGCGACTACAACCGCATGTATCCCGAGAACCAGGTCTCGGTCCCGGAGTTTTCCTCCTGGGGCGACGGCGGCTTTGCTGAGGTCTGGATCGACGGGGCCAACGACTGGATCTATCGGCACGCCTTCAAGGCCGCGGAACGCATGACCGAGCTCGCGGAGCGCTTCCCCGACGAATCGGGCCTCCGCGAGCGCATCCTGAACCAGGCCGCGCGCGAGGTCCTCCTCTGCATGAGCTCCGACTGGGCCCTCCTCATGCGGGCGGGCAAGTCGGCGTCCTTCGCGAGGAAGCGCGTCGAGGACGCCATCACGAACTTCAACCGGATCTACGAGATGCTCTCCTCGAATACCGTCGGTACGGAGTGGATAACTCGCCTCGAGAAGCGGAACAACCTCTTCCCCGAGATCAACTACCGGATGTTCCGGAAGAAGCATTAGCCGAAACCCGGACCGAGGGGCGCCGGCCCCGGCAAGGCGCCTGCCTTGCGCGGCCGGCGATATGCGGCTTCGGTCGACCGGAGATTCCATGCAGCACCAGAAAACCAACGCCATGCGCATCCTCGAGAGCCTCGACATATCGTTCCGGAGCCTCGCCTACGAGGTGGACGAGGATGATCTCTCCGCGGAGAGCGTCGCGAAGAAGATCGGCCTCGACCCCGAGCGGGTCTTCAAGACCCTGGCCCTGCAGGGCGACAAGACCGGCCTCTTCCTCTGCTGTGTGCCTGCCGCCTGCGAGGTCGACCTCAAGAAGGCGGCCCGCGCCTCCGGCAACAAGAGCGTCGAGATGCTGCCCCTGAAGGAGCTCCTTGGCGCGACGGGCTACATCCGCGGCGGCTGCTCGCCCATCGGTACGAAAAAGAAGCTTCCGGTCTATATCGACGAGACCGCCCAGCTCTTCGACGAGATCTCGGTCAGCGCCGGCCAGCGCGGCCTCCAGGTCATCCTCGCGCCGGCCGACCTCCTCCGCGCCGCCATGGAGCAGCCAGGGCCCGTGACGCCAGCGATGTTCGCGGACATCGTTTAAGGTCGCGGACCATGGGGTCAGACCCCGGCCGGGATGCGCGATGGGAAACCTGGGGTCAGTCCCCAGGGCTGGAACCAAGAAAAAAGGCCGCAGGGTCAGACCCCGCGGCCTATCCGTATCCAGATCTGTTCTAGAGTTTCTCGGCGAGCTCAAGGGCGGCTTCCCTGATGAGCTCGGAGACGGTGGGGTGGGGGAAGATCGCGGTCGCGATTTCCGCGACCGCGGCCTTGCGCGCCACGAAGGGCTGGATGCCCCAGATCATCTCGCCCGCGTAGGGGGCGACGACGGTCACGCCGAGGAGCCTGCCCGTTCCGTTCTCGCCGAGGAGCTTCACGCCGCCCTGGGCGGTCTGGCCGTTCTCGGCGAGGAAGCGGCCGTTGACGCGGCCGGGGATGACGACCTTCTCGACGGCGAGCCCGGAGGCCGCCGCCTCTTCTTCCGTCATGCCGCAGCCCGCACACTCGGGATCGCCGTAGACGACCCAGGGCACGGCCTTCCACGAGATGCTGCGTGGCTTCCCGAGGATGCCCTCGACCGCGGCTTCGCCCATGGCGCTCGCCGTGTGGGCGAGGAGGGCGCGGCCGGTCACGTCGCCGATGGCCCAGAGGCCCGGCACGTTCGTGCGGAGTTCGTCGTCCACGGTGACGCCCTTGGGAGAGAATGCCGCGCCGGTCTTCTCGAGGCCGATGCCCTTCACGTTGGGTCTGCGGCCTGTCGCGACGAGGACGAGGTCGGCCTCGACCCTGTACTCCTCGCCGTCCTTCGTGTAGACGACGTTTCCGTTCTCGATGCGCGACACCGCGGCGCCCGTCTCGATCTTCACGCCGCGGAGGCAGCGGCGGTAGAGGGCCACGAGTTCCCTGTCCATGAAGGGCAGGATTTCCGGCAGCATCTCGACCACCGTGACCTCCGTACCGATGGCGGAGAAGTAGGCCGCGAACTCGATGCCGATGACGCCGCCGCCGATGACGGCGAGGCGGGCGGGCGGCGCTTCGAGGGAGAGGATGCCCGTGCTCGTGAGGGCCTTCGGGTTGTCCGCGAGGCCAGGGATGGGCGGCAGGGCGGGCGACGAGCCCGTCGCGATGATGACGTTGGCCGCTTCCACGCTCCGCCCGTCTGCGAGGGCGAGGGCTTTCGGCCCCGTGAAGGAGGCGCTGCCGCGGTAGATCTCGACCTTGCACTTCTTGAGGCTGAAGTCGATGCCCGCCCTGAGCTTCTCGATGGTCTGGGCCTTCCAGGCCATGGCCGCGGCGAAGTCGTAGGAGAGGCCTTCGGCCTTCACGCCGAACTTCGCGCCTTCCTTCGCGTGCTTGAGGAGCTTCGCTCCGGCGAGGAGGCTCTTCGTCGGTATGCAGCCCGAGTTGAGGCAGGTGCCTCCGAGCTCTTCCTTTTCTATGAGCAGAGTCGAGAGCCCTGAGGCGCCCGCGCGTTCCGCCGCGACATAACCGCCGGGGCCGGCTCCGAGAATGATGACGTCGTACATGGCGAGGAGCCTAACCCGGCGCAGGCCCTGTCGTCAATTCGGCGGCTTCCCTGCAGAATTCCCACCCGAGCGAGTCGGGCGGGGCTTGATTCATCCGGGCGGGACATGGCAGGATTGGACATGGAGCCCCGCGACATCTTCGACAACCTCTCGCCCCTCGACCACCGTTACTGGCAAGCCAACAAGGAAGTCTTTGACGCCCTCTCCGAGCGCCTCTCCGAGGCGGCCCAGGTGCGCACCTGCGCCCGCGTCGAGGCCGCCCTTGTCGAGACCCACCTCGAGCTCAGGGGCCTCGCGAGCCCGGCGCGCAGCGCGGCGATAGAAAAGGCCGCGGCCGCGACTGACCCGGCCTCGGTCTACGCCGAGGAGGAAAAGACCCGCCACAACATCAGGGCCCTCGTCAACGTCTTCCAGCGCCGCCTTGCCGAAGCGGGAGCCGCAGACCTCGAGCCCCTCGTCCACCTCGGCGCCACGAGCGCCGACATCCTCGACACCGCGCGATCCGTGGCCGTCCGGGACGCGGTGCGCGATGTCCTCATCCCCCTCCTCGCCATGGTCGAGCTCGAGCTCTGCCGCCTCTCCATAGACGAGGCCGAGACGCCCCAGGTGGGCCGGACCCATGGCCAGCACGCGGTGCCCATCACCTTCGGCTTTGCCATCTCGGAATACGCCTCGAGGCTCGGGCAGTGCATCGGCCGGATAGACCGGCTCTCCCTCGAGCTCGTGGGCAAGCTCGCAGGCGCTACGGGATCGTACAACGCGCTCTCCATGAGCTACCGCGACCCTGCCGAGGTCGAGCGTAGCTTCCTCGGCCGCCTCGGCCTCGCGCCGAGCGAGCATTCGACCCAGCTCGTCGAGCCCGAGCCCCTCCTCCGCCTCCTCCTGGAGATCAACGCCTCCTTCGGCGTCCTCGCCAACCTCTCGGACGACCTGCGCAACCTCCAGCGTTCCGAGATCGGCGAGGTCCGCGAGGCCTTCGGCGCCGACCAGGTCGGTTCCTCCACCATGCCGCAGAAGCGCAACCCCTGGAATTCCGAGCACGTGAAGAGCCTCTGGAAGGCCTTCTTCCCGAGGACGATGACCTTCTTCATGGACCAGATCTCCGAGCACCAGCGCGACCTCACGAACTCCGCGAGCGAGCGCTTTGTCGCCGACTACCTCGCCGGCTTCGCGGCCGCCGTCAACCGCGAGTTCACGGTGCTGAAGGGCCTCCGCGTCGACCGCGAACGCATGGCGGCGAACCTCGCCATGTCGGGCGGGGCCGTCCTCGCCGAGCCGGCCTACATCCTCCTCGCGGAGTCGGGCGTGCCTGACGCCCACGAGAGGCTGCGCCGCATAACGCTTGCCGCCGAGTCGGGCGGCGTCACCTTCACCGAGGTCCTTGCGGGCGAGAAGGAGACCATGGCCATACTCTCGCGCCAGCTCGATCTCCTCGGCCTCCCGCCGGCCGAGACCTTCTTCTCGAGGCCGGAGACCTACCGCGGCAAGGCCGCCGAGAAGGCCCGCGCGATCGGGGAGAAGTACCGCGCGGTCATGGAAGGACTCCTCGCGGGATGCGGGGACAGCCCGCTCCGCGGGAAGACGATGCACTAGACAGGCCCGCCCGGCCCCCTTGCCGGCGCGGCCGGCCTGAGGAGCCGGACGCGCCTTGGATGGAATCACGGATTCTAAAGGGGGAAGCGCGATGTTCGAAGAAACCCTGTCCTACGACGACGTACTCCTCGTCCCGGGCTATTCAGAGATCCTGCCGAGGGATACCGACGTCTCGGTCCGGCTCGGCCCCGAGCTCAAGCTCAATGTACCATTCCTCTCGGCGGCCATGGACACGGTCACCGAAGAGAGGCTGGCCGTGGCCCTGGCCTTGCAGGGCGGCGCCGGCGTCATCCACCGCAGCCTCGCGCCCGAGGCCCAGGCCGAGCAGGTCGCGGGCGTCAAGCGTTACCTCAACTGGATCATCGAGAACCCCGTGACCGTCGAGGAGGACAGGACCCTCCACGATGTACGATCCATCATGGACCGCCACAAGGTCACGGGCCTGCCCGTCGTCGCGGGCGACGGCCGCCTCGTGGGCATCATCACCGCGCGCGACCTCCGCTTCCGCCACGACGAGGGTGCCCTCGTCCGCGACGCGATGACCCGGGAGGTCGTGGTCGAGGACAAGGCCGCCACTCCCGCGAGCGCCCGCGCGAAGTTCGACGAGCACCGCATCGAGAAGCTCCCCGTCGTCGACGGGTCGGGCCGTCTCGCGGGCCTTATAACCGTCAAGGACATGGAGAAGCACGAGCGCTACCCCAACGCCGCCACCGACAAGGCCGGCCGCCTCGTGGTAGGCGCAGCCGTCTCGCCCCAGGATTACGAGGTCCGCATCCCCCTCCTCCTCGCCGCCAAGGTCGACTTCGTCGTACTCGACACGGCCCATGGCGATTCTCGCAACGTGATCGACGCGGTGGCCGGCATGAAGAAGCGCTGGCCCTCCCTCGTCGTGGTGGGCGGCAACGTGGCCACGAAGGAGGGCACCCGCCACCTCATCGACGCGGGGGCGGACGCCGTCAAGGTCGGCGTGGGCCCCGGCTCGATCTGCACGACGCGCATCGTCGCGGGCATCGGCGTGCCGCAGTTCACTGCGGTACTCTGGTGCGCCGAGGAGGCCGCGAAATCGGGCGTGCCCGTCATAGCCGACGGCGGCATCAAGTACTCGGGCGACGTGGCCAAGGCCATAGCCGCCGGCGCCACGGCCGTGATGATCGGCAACCTCTTCGCGGGCCTCAAGGAGGCGCCGGGCCGCGAGGTCCTCTACGAGGGCAGAATCTACAAGGAATACCGCGGCATGGGCTCCATGGGGGCCCTCAAGGACGGCTCCGGCGACCGCTACGGCATCACCAAGGACGAGAGCCCCGTGCCCGAGGGCATCGAGGGCCGCGTGCCCTACAAGGGCGAGCTCAGGACCTACCTCCACCAGCTCGTCGCGGGGCTGCGCAAGGGCATGGGCTACTGCGGCTGCGCCGACATCGCCGCCCTACAGCGCTACCGCAAGTTCGTGCGCATCACGGCCGCGGGTCTCAAGGAGAGCCATGCCCACGACGTTACCATAGTCCAGGAAGCCCCGAACTATTCGAGGCAGTAGGGATCCTTGTATTGCGGCGTCCAGTCGCAATTGGGTTATGCTTAAGGGGGCTGCCGTGCTAGAGTGGCATGGAGCCCCGAGCGGTCCGTTCCGATTCCCTTTCGCGCGAGAGGAGATGCAAGGATGAACACAGTCGTCATAGGCGCCCAGTGGGGCGACGAGGGCAAGGGAAAGATAGTCGATTACCTTGCCGCGGACTCGAGCGTCATAGTGCGGTTTTCGGGCGGCGCGAACGCGGGGCACACCATCGTCCTCGGCGGCGAGCGCTACGCCCTCCACCTCGTGCCTTCGGGCATACTCTACCCTGACAAGACGGTCATCCTCGGTTCGGGGATGGTCATCGACCCCGAGGCCCTCTTCAGCGAGCTCGAGGGCCTCGGCAAGAAGGGCATCGACTGGCGGGGCAGGGTCCTCGTCTCGGACCGCGCCCACATCGTCCTTCCGAGCTATCGCCGCATCGACCAGGAGCTCGAGAAGAAGCGCGCCAAGCCGATCGGCACGACGGGCCGCGGAATCGGCGTGGCCTACGCGATGAAGGCCTTCAGGGACTCCGTGCGGCTCGCCGACCTCGATGATCCCGAACGCCTCGTCAACCTCGAGGCGGAGGACAGGGCCTTCATCGAGGCCTGGCGCGAGCGGCTCGCTCCCATGGCGGTCGACCTCGTTTCCTACCTCAGGGCCCACCGCAACGCCTACACCCTCTTCGAGGGCGCCCAGGGCGCCCTCCTCGACATCGACACGGGAAGCTACCCCTTCGTCTCGAGCGGCATGTCCTGTTCCGCAGGCGCGGCCGCCCAGGGCGGCGTGGGGCCGCGCAAGCTCGATCGCATCCTCGGCGTCTTCAAGGCCTATACAACCCGCGTGGGCAACGGGCCCTTCCCGACGGAATTCGCCGACGACTCGCCTGGCTCCCTTTCCGCCTACATCCGCAACACCGGCAACGAGTACGGCGTGACGACGGGCCGCCCGCGACGCTGCGGCTACCTCGACCTCGTGGCCCTCCGCTACGCGGTCGCGGCCAACTCCATCGACCGCCTCGTCCTCACCCACCTCGACGTCTACGACGAGCTTGACGAGTTCGAGGCCTGCGTCGCCTACCGCATCCGCGGGAAGCTCGTCGAGGACTTCCCTGCCTCCATCCGCGATCTCGAGGAGGCCGAGCCCGTCCTCAGGCGCTTCTCGGGCTGGAAGGAGTGCATCGCCGACCGTACCTCCTTCGACGAGCTCCCCCGCAAGGCTCGCGACTATGTCGCCTTCATCGAGGAGTATGTCGAGACTCCCATTTCCATCATCTCGGTCGGCTCCGACCGCAGGCAGACCATCGTGAGGGAGAGCCCGTGGACAAGATCCTGATACTCGATTTCGGAAGCCAGTACACCCAGCTCATAGGCCGCCGTGTGCGAGAGCTCGGCGTATACGCCGAGGTCCTCCCGGGGGAAGCCGAGCTTCCAGGCCCGGCCCTCGACGGCGCCAAAGGCGTCATCCTCTCGGGCTCGCCCTTCTCGGCCTACGAGGCGGGAGCGCCTAAGCCATCGGCCTCCGTCTTCTCTTGCGGGCTTCCCATACTAGGCATCTGCTACGGCATCCAGCGCATGACCCTCGACTCGGGCGGCCGGGTCGAGCGCCTTCCCGAGCGCGAGTACGGCCGCAAAGTCGTTCGCATAACCTCGCCTGATCCCCTCCTCGAGGGAGTCGGCCCGGAGTTCTCGAGCTGGATGAGCCATGGCGACTCCATCGCCGAGCCCGCGCCCGGCTTCGAGGTCCTCGCCGTCTCGGAAGGCGGCATCCCCGCGGCCCTCCGCCATCCCGGCCGCGGTCTCTGGGGGCTCCAGTTCCACCCCGAAGTGAGCCACTGCGAGGGCGGCATGCGTATCCTCGGCAACTTCGTCCTCGGCATCTGCGGCGCCGCGATGGGCTGGAGCATGGAGGTCTACCTCGAGGAGGAGAAGACCAGGATCAGGCAACGTGCGGCCGGCTCCGACGTCCTCCTCCTTATCTCCGGCGGCGTCGACTCGACGGTCGCGGGCGCCCTCCTCCTCGCCTCCCTGCCCAAGGACAAGGTCCACCTCCTCTACATCGACACGGGCCTCATGCGCAAGGCCGAGAGCGAGGAGGTCATGAAGAGCCTCCGCGGCCTCGGCGCAAAACACCTCCACATGGTGGAGGCGGAAGGCGACTTCCTCTCCCGCCTCGCAGGCGTCGAGGCGCCGGAGGAGAAGCGCCGCATCATCGGCGACCTCTTCATCGAGCTCCAGGAGCGCGAGGTCGCGCGCCTCGGCATCCCCGAGGCCATCCTCGTGCAGGGGACCCTCTACACCGACCTAATCGAGTCGGGCAAGGGCGTGGGCACCAAGGCCCAGGTCATCAAGAGCCACCACAACGTGAGGAGCCCCCTCGTCGAGAAGAAGCGAGCCGAGGGCAAGGTCATCGAGCCCCTCGACCGCCTCTACAAGGACGAGGTCCGGGCCCTCGGCCGCCTCCTCGGCCTCCCCGAGAGCGTCGTCGGCCGCCATCCCTTCCCGGGCCCTGGTCTCGGCGTGCGCATCCTCGGCGAGGTGACGAAGGAGAAGTGCGACCTCCTCCGCGAGGCGGACGCCGTCTACATCTCCGAACTCCGTGCCCGCGGTCTCTACGACCGTATCTGGCAGGCCTTCTCGGTGCTGCTTCCGGTGCGCTCGGTCGGCGTCGCCGGCGACGAAAGGAAGTACGGGTCGGTCCTCGCCCTTCGTGCCGTCGTATCCGAAGACGGGATGACGGCAGACGTCTATCCCTTCGAGGCCGCAGACCTTCTTGCCATTTCAAGCGCCATCACGAACCGCGTCCCGGCCATAGGGCGCGTGGTCTACGACATCTCGTCGAAGCCGCCTGCTACTATCGAGTGGGAATAGGCAGCCGGTCGCGGACCAGGATCTGGAATCGCGTTAGCTGAATCAGTCTATAGAAAGAGGGCGGCCCGCGATGGGCCGCCCTCTTTCTTGTTTTAGCGCTGCCCGAAAGCCGCCATGTCGTGATGCATAGGTCAGCTACCGGCCGGTTTCCTGGGCGGCAAGGGGGCCTGGGACGTCGGCGCGTTGGGCGATGCCGCCTGGCTTGCGGCGGGGCGGGCGGACTGGCCTGCAGCCTGTCCCGCAGCCGGCGCCGTTCCCGGCTTCGCGGACTTGGCCGTCTTGCCGCCCGTCTTCTCCATCACGATGCGCCCCGCCGTCTTGTCCAGCCTGAAGCGGCAGGCGGTGAGGAGCTCGTCCACGACGATGCTCACGCGGCAGATCTCGATGACCGTGCCCGGATAGACCTCGCTCGAGACCTCGACGGAGGCACCCTCGTCGGCGTCGAGGCTCGTCAGGAGCTGGGAGATGAGGGTCCTCAAGTCGGCCTCGGCATGGGCTATCCTCGCGAGGAGGAGGTCGAGCTGGCTGTTGGGTCCGTTGCCCGACTCCTCCTTGGCCCGTTGTGCGCGCAGGGCGAGGAGGCGGAGCTTCTCGTTGGCCTGGTCGAGTCGCTGCTGCACCGTGAAATCGGTGCCCGCGTGGATCACCGTCGATTGGTGGGCCTGGTTCCCTAGGCGGAAGGCCTTGATCCCGTGGACGGCGAAGACCTCGCCGCCCATGAAGACTCCCCTGTCGCCGAGATCGACCTTCCCGAGCGTATAGACGCGGCTGTTCACGATGGCCGACTGGACGTGGATGTCGCCTCGGACGGCGACATGGCAGTTCTGGATGAACTTGGCCCTGAGCTCGCCTCCGACCCTCACCTGGGCCTTGCGCCTGCCGATGATGCCCTGGTCGCAGATGAGGTCCTTCTTCGCGTTGACGTCATAGGCGTCCATCGTGGCCTTGCAGTGGATGTTGGCGCCGGACCAGACGCGGAAGCCGTCGCCGATGGCGCCTTCTATGATGACATCGCCGGGGAAGACGATGTGGCCGGTGTGGTAGCCGACATCGCCCTTGACGAGGAGGATCTCCTCCACGTCGAGCTTGCCGCTGCCGTCCTCCGCGAGGGGGGCGAGGAGGCCGTCGACGAGGGATACGAGATTCCCTTCCTGGAGGGCCACGTTCTTGCCGGCGGTGACGGTCGGCACCTGCCTGCTGTGCGAGGCAATATAGGTGCCCCTGATGTCCTTGCCCTCGCGCCCGCGGGTCGCGGGGATGATCTTCGCGAGGACCTCGCCCTTCCGCACGACGATGAGGGCCCGGCGATCGCGGGGATCGATGCGCAGTTTATCCTCGCCCTCGGGGGAGGGCTGTCTTCGTATCTTCTCCGAAACCTCCGCGTGTTCGACCACCGCGTCTTCCGCGGGGCTGCCGTGGGCAATTATGAAGCCGCGGACGGCAACCCGGTCGAGGTTGCAGCGCATGATGGCGTCGCCGAGGCCTTCCCAGTCTATTCCTTCGGTTATGCCGAGCCTTGAGCAGAGGTTCCGGGCCTGTTCTATATCGAGGGGGAGGCCGCCTTCCTTGGGCGGGTAGAGGTCGGCTTTGGCCGACATGCCGTCGGGCGCCACGGATATCTCGAGGAAGCCGTTGCCCTTGGCCACGTTTTCGCGATAGGTGACCGAAGGTTCGAGGGGAGAGCCTCCTGCCGCCGCAGGAGACGCCGCTTCAGGGGGCTGCGACGATACGGGCGCGGGGCCTTGTTGGGGCGCGGCTTCGGCGGGAGGTCCTGCCGCATCTGTGGCGACAGGTTCGGCATCCTCGGCGTCCTCGATGTCCTCGACGTTCTCTGCGCCTATCTCCGAGGACGGATCGGTTTCAACGCCCTGATCGATTCCCGTGGTCTCGGGGAGGTCCTTGGCTCCGTCTTCGGGGGAGGTGATAGCTTCCTTGTCGGACTCGTCCATCTGGCTCCCTGCCCCTCCAGTCATCGAATTCGCCGCTCTCGGCATGAAGACGGAGGAAGCTCCATCCTATCATCGGCAGGATTGAGCCTGCGCTGGAGCCCTGCCGCGAAACGGACGCTTCCGCCTTGCAAATTCCGTGTATTTATGCAATCATGTCGTATATTCCATGACCAGAAATCCCCGGAGTGCCCATGAAAGAACGCCTCGAGCGGCTTAAGTCCATACGCGCCCTGATCAAGGCCAACCGCATCGATTCCCAGGAAAAGCTCCTCCAGCTCCTCGCAGAGGGAGGCATCAACGTAACCCAAGCCACCCTTTCGCGCGACCTCAAATACCTCAAGGTCGGCAAGGTTTCGGATGGGAACGCCGGCTATTATTATACCGTGCCTTCCGACGAGGAGAGGAGGGAATCCGAGCGACACTATAGCCAGGACTTCCTCCGCGGCTATGTGTCGATAGACTGGAACAGCACCACCGCCGTCGTCAGGACCTTCTCCGGCCATTCCGACTCAGTGGCCCTCGCCATCGACAACATGGGCCTTGATGAAGTCCTCGGGACGATAGCGGGGCGGGACAATGTCGTCTTTGTCTCCCTCAAGGACGGCGTCACCGGCGAGGCCTTCATCGCCGCGATGAAGAAGAAGATCCCTGAGCTCGAGATCGACTGATCTCTCGCTCCAGTTCGAGGTCGACTGACCTCCAGCGCCATAAGCTACCGCGACAAAGCCCGACCGGAAGGCCGGGCTTTTTATTCGGCCGGCCGGTAGAGCCGATGTTAAAAAAGCGTGCAGGTCGCAGATCCCGGGGTCCAGGGCATTTTCAGCAAGCCGTGCCCTGTCCCTTTCCGCCCGGTGCCATCCTCGTCATCTGCCGATGCTCCTCTCCCACATGCTCGATGAGGTCGGCAAGCTTCCATCCGAGGTTGGTCGGAGTACTCATGGCGAAGGCCGCATCCTTGGCCGAAGGCAGGGCGGCCTTGACCGCCCGCATGATCGCTACCGCTTCATCGTTCGTGAAGCCGTGAAGCACGATGGTTTTCTGCTGGTCCATGTCCTCGAATCTACCCCGCGGGGAGGCCCGGGGCAAGCGAATCGCCGCGGGCTGGCCATCGGTTGACGCCGACCGGCCTTTCCCCCTATGATTGGCGCCGTGGAAACCATAGGCCAGTTCATCGACATCATCCTCCATGTGGACAGGTACCTTGTCGTCATCCTGCGCGACTACGGGACGCTGACCTACCTCTTCATGTTCCTCCTCATCTTCTGTGAGACGGGACTCGTCGTCACGCCCTTCCTTCCGGGCGATTCGGTCATCTTCGCCCTGGGCGCGCTGGCCTCCCTCGGCAGCCTCGATCCCTGGGGCCTCTTCGGCCTCCTTGCCGCAGCTGCGATCATCGGCGACTCGGTCAACTACGCGATAGGCGCGAAGCTCGGCCCCGCGGTCTTCAAGAAGGAAGACTCGCGCATATTCAAGAAGGAGTACCTCGACAAGACCCATGCCTTCTACGAGAAGTATGGCGCCCTGGCAATCATCGTCGGGCGCTTCATGCCCATCATCAGGACCTTCGTTCCTTTCGTCGCGGGCATCGGCAAGATGGGCTACCTCCACTTCTTTTCGTATAACGTCATCGGCGGCATCGTCTGGGTCTCCATCTTCCTCGGCGGCGGTTACTTCTTCGGCTCCATGGACTTCGTGAAGGAGAATTTCTCCCTTGTAGCCCTCGCCATCATCGTGATCTCCTTCATCCCCCCCGTCGTGGCGGCGGTGAAGGCGAAAATGTCCTCGAAGAAGGCGGCAAAGGCGGAGCCCGAGGCCAGCGAGTAAGGGGGTCTGACCCCGCGGCTTCCGTGGCGCGCGTCGCTTGGGGTCTGACCCCGGTCAGCCCTTGTCCCCGGGCTCAGGCAGCAGTATTTTTATCCCACCTATGGATTACGATAAATTCACCTTGAAAGCCCAGGAAGTGGTGCAGGCCGCCGCTTCCGAGGCCCAGAAACGGGATCACTCCGAGATCGACGTCGACCACCTCCTCCTCGCCCTCCTCGAACAGGAAGAGGGCGTGGCCGCCTCCGTCGTGGATCGCGTAGGCGCGGATCGGCGAGCCCTCGAGGCCGACGTCGAAGCCCTCCTTTCAAAGAAGCCCAAGATCTACGGCGAGGCCGCCCAAGTCTACCTCTCGCAGGGCGCCTCCAAGGTCGTGGCCAAGGCCGAGGCCGAGGCCGCTGCCCTCAAGGACGAATTCGTCGCGGCAGAGCACATCCTCCTCGCCGTCGCAGCCTCGGAAAGCCCGGCAGGCAAGCTCCTCCGCGACCGCGGCATCACCAAGGAAGCCATCCTCGAGGCCCTCAAGTCCGTGCGCGGCAACCGCCGCGTGACCGACCAGGAGGCCGAGGGCAAGTACCGCGTCCTCGACCGCTACTGCCGCGACCTCACATCGCTCGCGCGCGCGGAGAAGCTCGACCCCGTCATCGGCCGCGACGAGGAGATCCGCCGCGTCATGCAGGTCCTCTCGCGCCGCACCAAGAACAACCCGGTCCTCATCGGAGAGCCCGGCGTCGGCAAGACCGCCGTCGTCGAGGGGCTCGCGCGCCGTATCGTGGCGGGCGACGTCCCCGATTCCCTGCGCGGCAAGAAGCTCCTCGCCCTCGACCTCGGCGCCTTGGTCGCCGGCGCGAAATTCCGCGGCGAATTCGAGGAGCGACTCAAGGCCGTCATCGAGGAGATCGAGAAGTCGAACGGCGAGGTCATCCTCTTCATCGACGAGCTCCACACCCTCGTTGGCGCAGGCGCGGCCGAAGGCGCGATGGACGCCTCAAACCTCCTCAAGCCCGCCCTCGCGCGCGGCGAGCTCCGCTGCGTCGGCGCGACCACCCTGGACGAGTACCGCAAGCACATCGAGAAGGACGCGGCCCTCGAGCGCCGCTTCCAGCCCGTCTTCTGCGCAGAGCCCTCGGTGGAGGACTCCATCGCGATCCTCCGCGGCCTCAAGGAACGTTACGAGGTCCACCACGGCGTCCGCATCAGGGACGAAGCCCTCGTCGCGGCCGCGACGCTCTCGAACCGTTACATCACGAGCCGCTTCCTCCCGGACAAGGCCATCGACCTCGTGGACGAGGCGGCGAGCAGGCTCAAGATGGAGATCGAGAGCCAGCCCACGGAGCTCGACCAGACCGAGCGCCGCCTCCTCCAGCTCACCATAGAGAAGCAGGCCCTAGGCAAGGAGACCGATCCCGCCTCCCTCGACCGCCTGTCGCGGCTCGAGAAGGAGATAGCCGACCTCTCCTCGAGGCGCGACGCCATGCGGATCCGCTGGACCGACGAGAAGAAGAAGATCGAGGAGATCCGCGGCCTCAAGCAGAAGCTCGAGGAGCTCAAGATCGAGGGCGAGCGCTGGGAGCGCGAGGGCAACCTCGCCAAGGCCGCCGAGGTGAAGTACGGGAGGATCCCCGAGGCCCAGAAGCGCCTCGACGAGGTGTCGGCGGAGATGCGCAAGGAGCCCGAGGAGAGCCGCCTCCTCCGCGAGGAGGTCTCCGAGGAGGACATCGCGCGCGTCGTGTCCACCTGGACCGGCATACCCGTCTCCAAGATGCTCTCGAGCGAGGCGCAGAAGTACATCGACCTCGAGGCCCAGCTCGGGAAGCGGGTCGTGGGCCAGGAGGCCGCGGTAAAGGCCGTGGCCGACGCCATCAGGCGCAACAGGGCGGGCCTCTCCGACCCCAACAAGCCCCTCGGCTCCTTCCTCTTCGTCGGTCCCACGGGCGTGGGCAAGACGGAGCTCGCCAAGGCCCTCGCGGAGTTCCTTTTCTCCGACGAGAAGGCCCTCACGCGCATCGACATGAGCGAGTACATGGAGAAGCACACCGTGAGCCGCCTCATCGGCGCGCCGCCCGGCTACGTCGGCTACGACGAGGGAGGACAACTCACCGAGGCCGTGCGGCGCAGGCCCTACTCGGTCATCCTCTTCGACGAGATCGAGAAGGCCCATCCCGACGTCTTCAACGTCCTCCTCCAGCTCCTCGACGACGGGAGGCTCACGGACGGCCAGGGCCGCCTCGTGGACTTCAAGAACTCCATAGTCATCATGACGAGCAACCTCGGCTCCGACCTCATCCTCGAGGCCAGGGACATGGGAGAGGTGAGGCGCGACATCGAGGCCCTCCTCAAGACGAGCTTCAAGCCCGAGTTCCTCAACCGCATCGACGAGACGGTCATCTTCGAACGCCTCGGCAAGGACCGCATCCTCGCGATAGTCGACATCCAGCTCGAACGCCTAAGGGAGCGCCTCGCCGACCGGAACATGCGCATCGAGGTCACGCCCAAGGCGAAGGAGCTCCTCGTCGAGACGGGCTACGATCCGCACTACGGCGCGCGGCCGCTCAAGAGGGCCATCCAGAACTCGATCCAGAATCCGCTTGCCTCCCTCATGCTGACAGGCAAGATCCGCGACGGCGCCCAGGTCAAGATCGACGTCCAGGACGGGGCCTTCGTCTTCAAGGGCTCGCCCGGTACGGCCAGGAAATGACCGGCAGTCCGGGTAGGCGAGGCGGGAAGGGGCTTGCCAAGATGGCGGCCCCGGTGTATAAAGCCTCCCAATGAAACCGATCTTTCCGGGGGACTTGAGTTCCCCCAGAGGAACATGAAACAGCAGGCCCGCGGCATTTTTGCCGACGGGCCTTTTTTTATGCTGTAGAATATGCCAAGGTCCGGACGGGTCCGCGAGCGGTCGCGGCCTGCGCAGGCCGTGGCAGCAGGGACCCGCAGCGGCGGGATCCCAATCTTGCTCGCACCAAGGGAGGCGTCCATGTCGTCGAGGGAGATCATCCAGGTCGAACAGAAGGTACCGTTGCACAAGGGCATACCCCTGAGCCTCCAGCACCTTTTCGCGATGTTCGGGGCTTCGATCCTCGTACCCATCCTCTTCAACCAGGCCGCGGGCACGGTGGTGGTCGACCCCGCCCTCGTCCTCCTCATGAACGGCGCAGGCACCCTCATCTACCTCTTCATCTGCCGCGGCAAGGCGCCCGCCTTCCTGGGCTCGAGCTTCGCCTTCATCGCGCCGACGGTCACCTGCATCAGCCTCGCGGCCACGCCCCAGCTCGGTTTCCAGCACGCCCTCGGCGGCTTCGTGGTCGCGGGCCTCGTCTTCACCATCGTCTCCCTCGTGATCCGCTTCGCGGGCAGGAACTGGCTCAAGGTGGTCCTCCCGCCCGCGGCCATGGGCCCCATCGTGGCCCTCATCGGCCTCGAGCTCGCCCCCACGGCGGTCGGCATGGCCTTCTACAAGGGCGGTTCCATGGCCTCAGGCGCCATCGTGCCCTCCTATGCCCTCATCTCCCTCTTCACCCTCGCGGTGGTCCTCGTGGGCTCCCTCGTCTTCCGGAAGTTCCTCGCGGCCATACCCGTCCTCATCGGCGTCCTCGCAGGCTATGCCCTCTCGGCCATCCTCAACATCTGGGTGCCGGGCAGCCTGGATGTGTCGCCCATCGCGACAGCGAAGATACTCGCCCTGCCCCGGTTCATCCTGCCGGTCTTCGACTGGGGCTCGATCCTCATCATCCTGCCCGCGGCCCTCGTGGTCATCTCGGAGCACATAGGCCACCTCTTCGTGACGAGCAACATAGTCGGGCGCAACCTCCTCAAGGATCCCGGACTCCACCGCTCCCTCCTCGGCGACGGCCTCTCCACCATGCTCTCCGGTTTCAGCGGCTCCTGCCCCACGACGACCTACGGCGAGAACATGGGCGTCATGGCCATCACCAAGGTCTACTCGGTCTGGGTCGTGGGCGGCGCGGCGGTCATCTCGATCCTCATCGCCTTCTTCGGCCAGTTCTCGGGCGCCATCCGCTCCATCCCCACTCCGGTCATCGGCGGCGTCTCCATCATGCTCTTCGGCGTCATAGCCGCCTCGGGCCTCCGCATGATCGTCGAGGCCAAGGTCGACTACTCGAAGTCGCGCAACCTCCTCCTCTCGGCGGTGGTCTTCGTGGTAGGCATCTCCGGCCTCTCGATCAAGGTCGGACACACCGAGCTCAAGGGCATGGTCCTCGCGACTCTCGTGGGCATGGCCCTCTCCCTCGCGATCTGGATCTTCGACAAGCTCGGCTGGAACGCCGAGTCCCCCGATCCGCAGAGCGAGGAAGGCCTCTAGGACTGCCTCGACCGGCGGGGCCTTGCCGGCATGCCGTGCGGGCCCCGCCGGCCGGGCCCGCACGGCTCCATCCCGACGGGCGTCGTTCCGCCCGCACCCCATGGCCGCGGCCGCAGCGGGGCCGGGCGCGAAAGGAAGAAGCGTTGAGCGAAACCGTGTTCACCGACAGCCATGCCCACCTTCCCGACGTGGCCCGACGCCTCGGTGCCGAGGGCCTTGCCGCCCTCTTCGCCGACTACGACGCCGCGGCGGCGGGCCGCGTGCCGCAGGAAGGCCAGGCCAGCGCTGTCCCCGGCGCCGTCCCCGGCGCGGCTCCCGGCGGGGCCTGCAAGCCCTGCGTCCAGGCCGCCGGCCCCCTCCTCGTGGACATCGGGACCGAGGCCGGGGACTTCGCCGCCCGCCTCGCCCTCCTCGGAAGGCACGGCTTCCTCCGCTACAGCCTGGGAATCTGGCCCGGCGGCGAGGCCCTCGCCGATCCCGCGGCGAGCCTCTCCAGGCTCGAGGCCTCTCTCGAGGGGGCCGGCGCCGACGCGGCGGCCATAGGGGAGTGCGGCCTCGACTACCACCACATGGACGGCCCCCGCGAGGCCCAGCTTGCCCTCTTCGAGGGCCAGGCGGCCATCGCCGCCCGGCTCGGCCTTCCCCTCGTCGTGCATTCGCGCGAGGCCTTCGAGGATACTCTCGACGTGGTCTCGCGCCTCCGCGGCGGAGGGTCCGGCGCTGATGTCGGGCATCGCGCCGATGTCGGCCGCCCCGGCGTTCCCGCCCTCCCCGTGGTCATCCATTGCTTCGGCTACGGCCCGGCAGAGGCCAGGCGCTTCCTGGCGCTCGGCTGCTACCTCTCCTTTGCGGGAAACGTCACCTACAGGAAGGCCGACGCCCTCCGCGAGGCCCTCGGCCTCGTTCCCCTGGACCGCCTCCTCCTCGAGACCGATTCGCCCTACATGAATCCCGAGCCCCTGAGGGGAAGGCCCTGTTCGCCGCGGGACATCGGCCGTACCTACGCCTTCGCCGCCGCCCTCCGCGGCGAGGATCCGGGCCGCCTCGCCGAGGCCGTGACGGCCAACGCGCGCTCGCTCTTCCAGGCCCGCGCCCCGGCCCGGTGAGGCCGGGGCGGCCGCGCACAGGGCGGCTACCCGAGGGCGGCTGCGCGCCGGGACGGCGATGTGGCGCGCCGGCGTCGCGCCGTGCCGCAATCGCGGCCGGACAATGAAAAGGGCCGTCGCAGCGACGGCCCTTTCCTTCTCCACGCGGTCCCGTCCGGGATCCTCGGAAGCCTACTTCGAGACGGGAATCTCTATCCCCTGGGCCAGGGGATGCCAGGAAACGAAATCCGCGGTGTTCGAGGCGCCGAGGATGAGATCGAGCTTGCCGCCCTTCACGTATTCCTCCGCCGGAATCGAGAACTCGAGGTAGGTCATCCCGTTGACGGTCTTGACCGCGCTGGCCGTGACCTTGGTGCCCGGGGCGGCGGAGTGGCCGTGGCCCTTGCCGATCTGCTCGGAGAAGTTCTGCTTGCCGTTGTCGTAGGCTATGAGCATGTAGGCGCCGTTCATCTTCGTCGAGCCGAGGCCCACGGAGATCCAGCCCTTGGTCTGGGCCGCTAGGCCTATCGTGAGGGTCTTGCCGTCCTTCGACAGCGTGACGCCGAGCCAGAATTTGCCGACCGACTGCATCCAGCCGTATTCACCCTTGGCCATGGCGCCGTCGATGACGGGCGAGCCTGTCCCCGGGACGATGGGCGCGGGCGAGGCCTGGCCGAAGCCGAGCGAGAGGACCACGAGAGCAAGGGCGACGACGATGGCTGCTTTCCTTGTCTTCATCGACTAACCTCCTGATATTCGCTTTTACCCTGACCCCGTCAGGGGTATCAGGGAAGATCTATATTGCGAATGTACTCATGGCCGCAGGGGAAGGGCAAGGAAGACCTCGGTGCCCTTGCCGGGTTCGGAGGAGAGGGAGACCGAGCCGCCGTGGGCCTCGACGATGTTTTTCACGATGAGCATGCCGAGTCCCGTGCCTCCCCGGCCCGAGGCGGAATAGAAAGGTTCGAAGACATGGGACAGCACCTCCGCGTCCATGCCTTCGCCGTTGTCTGAGACCTGGAACACCAGGCGGTCGCCGTCCCTGCCTGAGCGCAGCACGAGGGTCCCGCCCCCCGCTGCCATGGCCTTGCACGCGTTGTCCGCGACGTTCTGGAGGGCGCGGAGCAGGCGCTCCGAGTCGGCGATGAAGGGCTCGTCGTAGCCGGCCTCGACCTGGATGTCCACGCCGGCCCTCGCGGCCCGGTCGCCAATGCGCTCGCGGGTCTTCTCGAGGAGTTCGCGAGGCCTCGCCACGGCCATGTCGAGGCGGATCTCGCCCCGGGAGTAGTCGAGGAACTCGCTCGCGAGCCTCTCGAGCCGCTCTACCTCCGCGAGGCTCGCCGCGATGTGCGTCCTGAGCTTCCCGGGTTCCCCGAGCTGGATCTCCATGAGCTGGATCTGCCCCTTGAGGGCGGAGAGCGGGTTGCGGATGTCGTGCAGGATGAGGGAGGAGAATTTGCCGAGGGTGGTGAGGCGCTCGCTGCGGAGCCGTTCGGCCTGGGCCTTCTCGAGCTCGGCGTAGGCCTTCTCCAGGGCCTCGTTGCGCTTCCGCAGGTCCTCCACGAAGAGCTCGTTCGAGCTCCGCACCATGAAGGATATGGCCGTCATCACGGAAAGGGCTATGGAGGAGTGCTCGGAGATCAGCCTGCGGAAGTCGTCGCGGTACAGGTAGAGGAGGCGGACCGGATCCTTGGCCACGACCGTGGCGCTCCTCGGAAGCTCGTCGATGAGGGCCATCTCGCCGAAGACGTGGCCAGGACCGTGCACAGCGAGGAGGTCGGGCTTGGGGTCGTAGAAGTTCTTCCAGACCTCGACCCGCCCGTCGATGACGATGTAGAAGCGGTCCGCCGCGGAACCTTCCGTGAAGAGGATGTCTCCCGGCGCGAATTCCTCCTCCTGGCAACAGCCCGCCAGGAGGGAGATCTCGCCGTCGCCGAGCTCCCTGAAGAAGTAGACCCGCCTGAGGAATTCGAAGTGTTCCGTGTTGGCCATGATAAAAGCGAAGGCCCTCCCTGGGAGGAGGGCCTTCTCTCCTTTTGGAGGATGGTTTACCAGTTGTCCGCCATGTCGTCCTTGTCGCGGTTGTCCTCCGCGAAGAGGTCGGTCATG
>Ga0209098_1001265_pt1 | contig 24748 bp, 30 predicted proteins | sample AD_JPNHW1_MetaG_FD_184429 | JGI IMG/M metagenome (GOLD analysis project Ga0209098, IMG submission 184429) | Active sludge microbial communities of municipal wastewater-treating anaerobic digesters from Japan - AD_JPNHW1_MetaG (SPAdes) (version 2) | ecosystem: Engineered > Bioreactor > Anaerobic...
TTTTGGCCGAGAAGCACGAATTGGCTATCCGGCAGCTTTCAGCGTTGAGCGGTCCCTTGCACATCCCAGGTAGAAGATTGGCGTTTGAGCGGTTCTGGTCGGGACTAGTCCCTAATTTCCCGCTTCCGTCGACTGCTGCCGCGCTTCGCTTAGCGCCTGGCTCGTTCGGCTTCGCCGATCCGAGACCACGGAGAGTTCATTTTGTAAGTGCGCTAATACGAATATTTTAAAATTCAAAAGCATTGGTGGCGTTGCTCTGTGCATTAGCAACGCTCATGAGCAACGGACTACGTGCTCATTACGCCGGGTGGGTTGCTCATATTCACTGGCATACACATGCGTTTAATTCCTTGTGCCGCAAAGGATTGCGGCCGTCCGCCATAGACTCTTTGTTTGGATTGAAATGCCCAACTCTCGTCCAGCAAAGACAGTAAATGACCGGTTCAAATTAGCCTGTGATTCACAGCAGAGTGACACGAACGCCTGGCCAGCGTTCTTGGATAAACCCCCTCCAACACTCAAAGATGGCCCTCTTGTTTTTTCTCAATGGGCGGATTTGGTTCAGGGTGTTACTTATGCGCCATACACTTGGGTCACCCATTGGATTGTCCGGGGTGATCAGAGCCTCAAGAGGCCGATCCTGGGGTATAGGTTTTGGCCAGCCGTGGGCGATGGTCGAGAACACCAATTCAGTCGGCCAGTCCCCAAGGTAATATCTCTCAATGACTCGTTCTTCTGACCTTCGTCGGCCGTCAAATGATGCGATCGGAAAATGGAATCCCACCTCATGAGGGTCAGTTGCTGACATTGACCGCGAGACGATATGGATTTGCCGTTCTTCCCCCATAACGGTAGTCATGGTGCCAAGCAATTGTTTGGCTTTACTTAGGTCGGATATCCACTTTTCGAACAGAGTGGCCGTGATGAGATTTGTCGCGTGGCATTCCTTCGCCCTCCGTTCGGCGCTGTCCTCACGACTCTGCCTCCGTTCAGCCCTTGCTTTCGCAGCCGCCGAGTCTGTCTCATCCACGGAACTGTCAGGCGTGGGATTCGCCTGGGCCATAGAGAGCCATCCCAGATTGGCTTGATGATCGTGCAAGAACTGCAGGACATCAGGAAAACAGTTCATGGCGAACCATTCCGTGTAGCCATCGGCGCGCGTCAGTGATAACTGGTGTTCCCTGAAGAGGAAGTGAAGAGTTTTCTCGATGCGGAAAGCCGTTCCCTCGTCACACAATACCTGCCAGGACTGCGCATAATCAAAATCGCCGGCCACGGTTCGCATGCGAGTTTCCGGTGTCTTGCTGACGCCGATCTTGAACGAAAGACTGTCCTTGGCGACGAGCAGGTAAAGGTACTGTCCAATCATGCCGTGCGGTGAGGGAAATTTAGGAGGGGCCACGAAACTTGCGATGGCAGGACGTCAGAAATGCGGTTGTTCTGTCGCATGACTTCCATCGCCAAGAATTTCAAGCGGCGGCTCTTCAAAATATTGCCAAATAACGATTCACTTGAATGGTGCAGTACACGATTAAAACGAAGAGAAACAAACCAAATCGTCGAAAAACCAAGCACAGGAGAGCCACAAAGAGCGACCAAAAGTGCCAAGATTGCAACACTGGAAAAACGTTCGGCGCTATGGCGGTCAACATAAAAAACAACCAAGCCGGGATGAACAAAAAGAGGCAAAAGGCTTTTCCTACTGACTGAGAGAGACTCTCCGCTCTGACCTCTGGGTGGATAAATCCGTAGGCAGCTTTCAAAATGCTCATTCGATGTCTTTTTTGGGGGTATTTAATCGGTTAGTTAGAGACTGGCCTCGATGCATAAGCCTCATCGAACAGCGCCTCGAGTCCAGGATGAACACCGCGCATCCGATCCACAACAGACTTGCACCAGTCGAAATATTCAACTCGCCGGCTCAAGGGCCAATCATGTGGGGGGCTATTGGCCATGTCCCGGAGATTGCATATCTTGTCGGCCAGTTTCACTAATTTTGCAGAGTGCGAGATTGAGGATGCATGCTCAACCTGGAGCCGCTTACGCTCTTTTTTGGGTAGGGATTTGTCGTCCGTGACCTCAAGCACCACCGAAAGAACATCAGTCCCAAACGCATCCTTGATTTCTTGGGGCGACGTTTCGGTATCTTCAATGGTGTCGTGTAGCAAGGCCGCTGTGATGGCAACCTCGTCCGTAACATCGGCCACTTCGTTTGCAAGCACATTGGCCACTGCCAGCGGGTGATTGATGTAGGGGGAGGCCGCTTGATCCTTCCGTCGTTGATCGCGATGCTTGAGTGCAGCAAAAGCGGCAGCTTTAAGAAATTGGTTCATCCTGATTCCTTCATCCATCAAGCAGCAAGGTCGTTTCCAAGCGAAATCATAACGTGAGCACATCCCCGGAATTCCAGCTGATAACAGCCAGGCACAACCTCGGGGTAGTAACGGTCGCACACTGCGTTGCGAACCTTGAACTCTTCATCGGTGGATAGCTCCGGGTAGTTGCTTTCAACGTGAAACATGACCGAGTCAAAGTCGATGCCGGGCTGGTGCTCGCGTACCGATTCGGCGTGGCGGATTGCTTCTTGAATCAACTCCGAGTCCATGCCTGCCTCACTTGCTGCCAGCACTCTCTGAACGATGGCGCCACACCTTGTAAGCCACACCGGCAATAGCCGCAACGATTAGCTGACTCCAGATCAGCGCCGACAAGGTGAATGCTTGGCCCTGCCACAACTCCAGCTTCTGGTTGACTTGATCTTGGGTCATTCCCAGATCAACCCGTGCATAGCAGTACAACGCAACTGCACCGACAGCGACGGCCAGCATCAACAACACCTTTAGCACATCCTTTGCGCTCATGTTCTGTCCTTTTCGAGCAGGTTTTGACTACCATGAGATTACGCTTCTCAAGGAGGGGTTTCTGAATTGAATTATCCCATGTGGGTGACATAAGGGCTCCCTCGAATGCACTCATAAGAGAGGGCATTCAGTTGAATCAGAAACCCTGCAGGGCAAATTCATTTCTTGGAGCTAAATCGACATTTCGAGCATGTCTGGATACACGGCCTCCCTGATACGCTGAAATCGGACCAATAGGCCTGCAGCTTCGGATGGGCGAGCATACTGACCTTTGAATAAGGCATTCTCCCTGGACATTTCATGGACGTGTTTCAGCAGCGCCTCAACATCGACCTCCTGAGCGCTGACAACATACGGGTTCCGGGGAGGGGCATAGTGGATGCCGGCGCTATCCCGATAAATGGTAATTCCTCTGCCTTCTGAGGCAGAGACAACCACGCCCAGAGTGAAAAACCGCCTGAAGACGCTGACCTCCGAAAGCGCGAACGACGTGAACGGCTCGGCTTTCTCGATGAAGACCAGATCACCAGAGGCTGCGTGGCCACTTTTTTCGATCTTTGGCGCGTGCAATTGAATGCCATACGCAGGGCTGGCCCAACCGCGCCGCTTGCCAGCAGAACGCAAGCTTTCATTCAACTGGGCGGCGAGTTCCTTCGCCTCATTATGTCGAAGCCATGAACCAATTTCCGTATGTTTTGTCCAGTCACCTTCCTCGGTTAAGTAGATCGAATATCGCGCAAAGTCGAGCCAGGCCCCAAGGCATGAATTGTGAGAGGAGAAAGTTGCTACATCTGGGAGGAGGGTGGTTGGGTTCATGTCAGACCTTTGCTTGGGGACAAAGCTAATTTTAAGAACCGCCTGACAGTGTTTCTGGAAAAAAGGGGCTAGAATCACTTGAGATGCTATATAGATAAGTCGCTGGCAGCTTTGTTGCTGTCTAGAGCGACAGATGGGGAGACAAAGTCTGGATGGGTGATGAAATGAGGATGGGGCCGATATCGCCTGAAGTGATATCGGGGCTGCCGGGGCGTGCTCACGGCTACAAGGCGATTCGCCATCAGGTAGCTATCGCACAGCAAGATGGCCGTCCACTGTGTGCGATGTGGATTGAGATTGATCGGATGCCATCCATCAACCAATCTTTCGGCACAAAGGGCGGGGAATTTGTCGTGGCCGCCATGATCGGTCGACTACTTACCGTTTGCGGCGATCAAGGCTGTGTGTCGCGCATGGACAGCGACGAGATATTGCTTTTGTTGCCGGGCATGAATCAGGACCAAGCGGTGCGTTTGGCCAAGGAAATCATTGCCGAGTCCGCGGCGCCATTGGGTATTGAGGGCCTGCAAATCCATCCCTCTATCAGCATAGGCATAGCTTGCCTGGAGCCTGATGAAGAACCTCTGAATTTTCTCATACGTGCCGACAGCGCCATGATGGTCGCGAAGGAAAACTTCGGAAACACCTTTTACTTGTCCGGCGAGGTGCTGGCCTTCAATGCTGGAAGGGCAGGCAGTAAGGACATGGAAATTGAAGCCAGTCTGCGGACAGGAATTCAGAGCAATGGTCTTGATCTGCATTTTCAGCCGGCGGTGAACCGGGGGGGGGGCATCGTGTCCGTTGAGGCACTGATGCGATGCAATGTGGGCGGCGATATGGTGTCGCCGAGCGACTTTATACCCATTGCAGAGAGAAGCGAGTTGATTGCCAAAATTGGTAACTGGTCGCTGGCCGAAGGTGCCTTCTTCGCCAAGCACTTGTCGGACGAAGGCTGGCGTATGCCAGTCTCAATCAACGTTTCAAGGGTGCAGTTGCTGACGCCTGAATTCGTCAGCAATCTTCAGTCCGCCTTGCTGTGTGCCAACATTCCTCCTGAGCTGATCGAAATTGAGATCACCGAGTCGCTGTATTTTGATCTCGACCCCACAATTCAGCGTGTCCTGAAGGAAATCCTGGGGGTTGGGGTGTCATTTGCCATCGACGATTTTGGCACCGGTTTTTCGACGATGACCACACTAAGAGATCTTCCAGTATCAAAAATCAAACTGGATCGCAGCTTTATTTCCCCTCTCCCGGACAACAAGCGCACCCTCTCTTTGGTATCGGCGATGGTCGCATTCTGCAGAGCAATGGGCGTGACAATTGTTGCAGAAGGCGTTGAGACAACAGAGCAACGGGATTGCCTATTGCACCTTGGCGTTGATATTCTCCAAGGTTATCTGTATTGCCCGCCGCTACATCGCGACAAGTTGATCGAGAGTCTCCAGCAAAAGGTATTTGTTCCTTGCCAATCACGCCTCTGAACATCACCCCGGAAAACTTTGAGCGAGCGCTCATTGAAAACGGCATTCCACCGCGTCCTCAGATACTGTCGGACTTGGCTGAAGAATTGGCGCACGACAACCCTTCTCTACGTGCGCTGGAGATGCTCCTGTCTAGCGACGTGGCGATTGCGGCTGGTTTGCTTAAAACGGTGAACTCTCCCTTCTACGGCCTCAGGAAGAAGATTGGGAATGTCCGTGAAGCGATGGCAATCCTCGGCCTTCAGGCCACAGCTCAAATCGTGGCCGGTGTGGCCCTGCGCCAAGTGTTTGCGAACTACGAACTTGAGCGTTTCTGGGACAGCTCAGAGAAGATAGCCAGCATTTCTTCGCTACTGGCCATGGAGAACCGCGCCTGGGGAGTCGCATCAGCGGATGCCTACACTTTTGGCCTGTTTCGCGACTGCGGTATTGCTGTTCTTCTTCAACGGATGCCTGCATACGTCAGGGTTCTCCGTCAGGCAAACAGCGAAAGCGTTCGCAACTTTACGGACGTGGAAAAAGACTTCATCCCGGTTAGCCACGCAAATGTGGGTGGGTTGCTGGCGGAAACCTGGCTACTTCCTGACGCGATTGTCGAGGCAATTACCAGGCACCACGATCCAAGGGCCTTGATAGCTGAACCTTCCGGCACAGATCGGCGCGTTGGTAACCTGGTAGCCATCACCATGCTTGCCGAAGTCCTCTATCAGCGCCAAAGCAAGCTGGCCAACGGTCAGGAATGGCACAAAATGGGCGAGAGCGTCATGCAATGGTTCGCTCTAGAAGCTGATGACTTGGAGCATCTCCAGAGGCAATTGCAGATCGCCACAGATACAGCCGACTGCCTTTAGGCCGCTGCGGCAAGCCCCTACCGTCACTTAGGGCGGGGCCGACTCAGAATACTGGCGACGGTGGCCGCCGAAACCTGTGTTACTCGAGCGATCTGCGCCTGATTGACCCCCGGCATACCCCACCACGCCCAGACGGCCTCCACCAGCAGTGCGTGCGACTCATAACGGCCGGTTGCAGCCTTTCTCCCGCGGCGTTTTGGGGGCGTTGTTTCTACCGTCTGCATAGTCTTACGCCGGTGGCGAACCAATGAAGAGCGGCATGGACGATGCCGCAACGGGATGACTTGGACGCCCCGCTCGGTCGAGCCGATCTGCTTCAGATCGAATCTTGTCAGCGTAATCACGCAGCTTCTTCGCAAGTAATTTGGCCTCTTCTAAGGTCGTACCGAACGGCGGGTTGTTGCGCATCCTTTCGGCGCGGCGGTCGCTATTGGCCGCAAGCCACTCCCTGAGATAAGCCGACCGGACCCAGTAAGGCTGGTTGTAGGGACAGTTTGGGACAGTAACCTGAACGCCTGTATCGTCGTAGCGATAGACAAGCATCCCCGACGACTTGGTGTCCTTTGTGAGCAGCGTATGGGGACGGTTAACGTCGATCGACTGGGCAAACTCGGGAAGGCATTGTTGCGGAAAACGCCCTCCGCTGCGCGCTGGCCTTGTTGTTGCAGATGGGGTCATAGATCGCCTCCTGGTAGCTGTCTTGGTACAAAACAAATGCTACAGAGGCGCCCCGGCTCATTCTGTTATTTCGCAAATGCGCGCTGCCGTAAGCGGACGGGCGAGGAGGGGCGCTGCGCATCCTTTGCAGACACCCCACTCGTTGAAGGAGAGGCTTAAAACAGCGATTCCTGAACCAACGGACGGTCAGAGGTTGGCGGCAGTTCGAAAAGAGAGGTCTGATGCAGTTCAGCTTCGGGTTCAGCCTGTTGTGCCGTTGCTTTCCCGGTGACTTGGGCTGATTCAGGAGTCTCTGCGACCGGCGTTGCGGTTTCGCTGAGCTGCGACATAAGGGTTGCCTCATCCCAAACCGGAATCGACAGGGATTTGGCCTTGTCGAGCTTGCTTCCTGCCGAGTCACCGGCAACGACCGCGAAGGTTTTCTTGCTGACTGACCCGGAAACCTTGCCGCCAGCTGCCTCGATCATCTCGGTGGCCTTCTCGCGGCTAAGGGTAGGCAGGGTTCCCGTAAGAACCAGTGTTTTCCCTGCAAATACGCCGATGGACGACTGCACCACACTGGCTGGCTGGATCAGGCTTGCCAGCTTGTGAGCCTCGGCGGCTGTGTCAGGCGAGTGCAGGAACTCAAGGATAGAGTCAGCCGTGATATCGCCGATGTCGGGAATGCCCAGCAACTGATCGCGTGTGCAAGCCGCAAAGGACTCCCAACTGCCAAACCGTGCGGCGAGTTGCTTTGAGGTGTTCTCGCCGACGCACTCGATCCCCAGGGCGTACAGGAACTTCGCCAAGGGGCGGCCCCGCGTGCCAGCAATGGCGCTGGCCAGATTGCTTGCCGACTGGGCGCCAAACCCCGGCATCGTTGCCAGCCGTGCGGTATCGAGGCTGAACAGGTCTGAAGCGCAGTTGATGAAGTTATGGCTTAGCAGGGTTGCCACAATGCTTTCGCCCAGACCGGCAATATCCATCGCCAGACGGCTGGCGAAATGGGTAATCCGGTAAAGGCGCTGGGCTGGACACTTGGAGCCGCCGGTACAGAAATGCTCCGCGCCGAACTGATGCAGGGGGCTGCCGCATTCGGGACAAGCTGAAGGCATGGTCCATGGCACAGCATCGGCCGGGCGACGGTCGGCCACCGAACCAAGCAGCTCAGGAATGACGTCACCAGCCCGACGGACGATCACTGTATCGCCAATCCGCACATCCTTGGCCTGTACCTGCCCTTCGTTGTGGAGGGTCACACTGCTCACGGTCACGCCGCCCACGAAAACCGGCTTCAGCTTCGCCACGGGCGTGATGGCCCCTGTCCGGCCCACCTGAATTTCAATGGCCTGAAGCACCGTCAGCATTTCCTCGGGGGCGAATTTCCAGGCGACAGCGAACTTGGGGACGCGATGATTCCAGCCGATCTGTTCCTGTTGCTCAAGGTTCGCCACCTTCCACACCGTGCCATCAATCCCCCAGCCCAGCGTTGGACGTTTTTGTTCCATCCCCGCGAAGGTCGCCTTCATGGCTTCAAAACCTGTCACCTTGACCGCATTCGGGCTGACCTTGAAACCCAAGTCCTTCAGGAAGGCCAGCACATCCAGATGGTCGTGCAGCCCAAAATCAGCCGCTCCGTTGAGTCCGTAGGAAAAGAATGACAGGCGACGACGTGCAGTCATCTTGGGATCAAGCTGGCGAAGCGCACCGGCCGCAGCATTGCGCGGATTGACCAGCAGTTTTTCACCGGCGGCCTGAAACTCGGCATTCACCCGAGCGAAGTCGGCATTCAGCATCAGAACCTCGCCGCGAACCTCAATGGATAGCGGTTTGCTCAGGCTCAACGGGATTGTCTTGATCGTCTTGGCTTGTGCCGTGACATCCTCGCCGCGCTCGCCATCCCCGCGTGTTGCAACTTGCACCAGTTGGCCAAGTTCGTAGCGCAGCGTGACAGCCAGTCCGTCGAATTTGTCATCCATCACAACCGTAACCTGATCAACACTCAGGCCCAGCGCATCCGCACAGGACTGCAACCACTTATGCGCTTCAGCTTCATCCATCGCGTTTGCGAGGGAGAGCATCGGGGTGCGGTGGGTCACGCTCGGCAATTCCTTGAGTGGCGTACCACCCACGCGCTGGGTCGGTGAGTCCGATAGGGCTAATTCGGGGTGCTGCGCTTCCAACGACTCCAGTTCGCGGAACAGCGCATCGTATTCGGCATCACTGACGAGAGGTGCATCAAGAACGTAGTAGGCATGGGCCAGTTTGCTGACTTGAGCGGTCAGGGAAGCAATGGATTCAGCTGGATTGGAAGCAGTGGTCATGTTTTTCTCAACTGGTGCGTGGGTTGTGAGTTGGGAGAGTGGTTCGGCGCGGACGAACTCGCCGCTTACGACCCATTTTTGAATCCCTTCAGAGGGCAAGATCATCGCTGGCCCACCTTCTCGGGAGACTTTCCCCCACTGGTAGTAAATTTGGTCGCCGTTTGGCCTGATCAGGGCTGGCCCACCGTCACGATGGGTAAGGGAAGCGAACTGGCCCATTCCCCCTCGGCGGGGATTGGCAATGTAGAAAACCTGGGTTCCATCCGGATATTCGACAGAAGGCAGGTCGCCCTCTCGGCCGGGCGCACCATTGATGAACCATCGGCGTGTGCCATCGGGGGCGGTCAGGCATCCAGTGAAAGTCTTTGTGTATTCGTCAGTCATGCGTACATGGTAGCGGGATCAATGCGCCCATTCTGGAAAGAAGAGAATTCGACGGTGGCTGGAATGGACCAACCCCGTCAAAGTTCAGCTTTGGGATTGTCAGCGTAGGCCCGCAAGAGCAGGTGACTGGCGACCCGATCCAGTAAGTCGAGCATGGGCGTGATCTCTTCACCATCCTCATCCGGCGAAAACCCAACTTCGTTGAGATACCAGTCGATCAAACCAGAGCGTCCGTTCAGTTGAACCTCCTGAACCGTGGTTTCTGAGCTTTCGGGCATGATGATGATCGTAATTTCACCATCTTCAGGGAGCGTCTTGAGTTGTTCCGGGAATGTGGCTCGGATGATCGCTCGGTATCCCGGCGCATCCATTTCTTCAACGCTAAAAACGGCCATGCCGTTCATCGGTGGGGATTGCTCAATCACGGTGACTCCTTTACGTTCAATAGCCCCGATGATCCACGTCTCAAGCCAGCATTTCTTGGAAAAGTGCCTTAACGCGGCCCCAAAAGAAAACTCTGAACCACTGCGCCGGTTCATTTAGCATGGCGCCAGTAAAGGAGATATGCACGATGGGAAATAACACTTGGCATGCCTGGTTTGACGGAGCAACGAAAGACACCAACCCCGGCCTTGGTGGAATCGGCGGCGTTTTGAAGGGACCGGCTGGGGAACGAATTGAGATCTCCACAGAAATTGGCCATGCCTCGAATAACCGTGCCGAGTACGCTGCATTGTTGGCGGTCCTTGATACAGCGATCGCAGCAAAGATTCAAAGCCTGGTGGTCTACGGAGATAGCAAACTCGTGGTTTCTCAGGTCAACGGCGAATGGCTGATCAATGCTAAAGAGCTGGTCGAGATGTGTAGCACAGCCCAAAAACTCAAAGCACAGATTCCCCAGTTCAGCCTGGAGTGGATACCGCGCACTGAAAATCAGGAAGCTGACGTCCTCAGCAAAAAGGCCATCGGCGTCGTCGACAAGGAGTCTCTGGATCGAGCGACTTGGATGAAAATAACCGAAATAGCCAAGCCTTACGGATTGTCTGGGGTTGCCTTGGGGAAAAAGCTGGATGTGGCCAAGCTCCGTGAGAACGGCAAGCCTACTCAGAAGGCGCTAGATTCCGGTGTTGCTTTGAGAGTCCACAACGGATTCGGACACGACGATTTCTGGCATAGAACCCTCCTGCCTGCTGTTCTTCGGGAAGAAATGCTTTTGGACTGATTCTTCAGAAGGAATACGAGATAATTCTGGTTGGAAATTACTGTCGTCTATGACCCCCTCTATCCAGACGAGACATCCCGCGCTGGGTATCGGAGCTTTCATGCTTGAACCTTTTTTGATGTCCCCCAAGAAGCCCCTATAGGCTCCCGAATTGGACGAATGGCAGTCAATATTCCAAGTGGCTGCAACTGTTTTGCGATGGGTTGAGCTAGACAGTTGTTGTGCGCTGATCTGGCCATTGGCCGGTGATCAGGAACACCCACTCGCAAGCGAGAAACCCTGACACGCCTTTGGCGCGCACCTCCCGGACACGTTTCTGCGTGATCTGGTGTTTGCTCGCCAGATCGGAAATCGTCACCCTATGCTTCCGCATGAAACGGCAAACCATCGCGCCGGACATTGTTTTGTGTTGATCCATCGCAAACCCTCTCTCATTGTTGGAAGGATGGGCGTTGCCCACTCAGTTCATCAGTCGATCGAATAAAGCTACGATGCGTTTCTCAAGGCCTCGGGTCAGCCGGCGCTGGTGAATCACGTATTCACCATCTGGCAACTCAAGCCAGCGTGCCAACTGTTTTTCGGTGAACTCTTCCTCACGAAGCATCTTGAGCTTCTTCAAGCAAGGGCCGGATGGAACTAGGATTTCATCCGAAGCCATCAACCGCTCATGGATAGCCGCCATACGAGCTGCATTTCGTACCGTGATTCGCTCTTTGCCGATTTGAAGTGCCCGGCCATTGCACCCCATCTCCGCTGCGAGTCTGGACTGGGTGAAGCCGGCCTTCTTCAACTGATGCACCAACTTCCATGTCGGGGCGGCATCAATGAGCGCATGATCAGAAGCCATGCCCGGGGTCACGGCCAGAATCAAACGTTCTGTACGGGCGCGAACCCGTTTCTTGGCGCCAGAACGGATGTTCATCAGCACCGTTTCCGAAACATCGGTCGCCTCGGACACTGCCCGGCGACCAACCCCTTGCGCAGAAAGATTCAGCAAGTGGTCCCGGGCCTTGGCTGCATCGACAAGGCCGTTCCAATCCCCTGCGGCGCGAGCCTTCTGGCGCTCCCGCTCGTAGTTACTGTTGGCCTTTCGGCAAAGGTCGCAACGGCAGCCAGCAAGGTAGCGCAATCGATCCCCATGCTGGCGGCCGACGGCCAGTTCTACTACCGGCTTGATGCCACGCTTTGCAAGAAAAATCGATCGGGATGAGAGGGGGGCAAGGGCTGTTATTTCCATGCCTCAAGCGTACCCAAACAGGGTAGGTGATTCTGAAAAGAACGATCAAAGGCTCTTGGGCGCGAGGATTTTCCCAAGTATGTTCGTCGCAACGGAAGGCCTGATGTGCTTGAGATCGTAGAAGGTTGCATCGCCGTCTTCGGCCAGATGCGAAAAGTCAGGTATCTGCCCCCCTGAGATTGCTGAAACATGACGGACAAGGGCCTCGACATTCGCCTCACCCACCTCCTGACGCATGGCACTAGTCATCGGGTTGATGAAGAAGCGTGAGGCGATCCCCCGCGAAGTCAGCCATTGATTCAGTGTGGTGAATGACTCGATCTTTGCCGGGTCCAACCCTGCGCCAGATCGACTGAGACGTCGAACCTTGGCTGGATCTGACACATGGCGCTTGGTAAATCCAACAGGATCTTCAGAAATCTCACGGTCAAATGCAGCCAGGTGATATTGGCCATTGCCTGAGAGGTCGAACGCGATAGATGGAACCTCTTGTTGGTCATGTGCCAGCTTCCCAATGCACTGCACGAAGCTGGGCGCGGTCAAATACGACAGCAGAAAAGCCGATCGGCTTTCCCCACTGACCACCGGATGCGGGCGACGCGATAGATCGACGGCTTCCTTGCTCTCCATGAAGGCAAAAGCATCCAGCCCCATGATGATGTCGCTGAACACCAACCCCTTCGCCTCGAGTGCCTTGAGGGTGTTGAGCGCTTCTTCAGGGGTGCCGCCAAAGTACGAGAGGTTGTAAAAGCGATGCCCTGGTAATTTCTGGTCTGCTACGGAGGGGTTGAAAACCCCCATGACGGACGAGCCAAGGATGAGGCCGTTATAGCGGCCAGGGTTGGCCAGCAAGTGTTCGATTTTGCCGTACCTGTCGTTGACAGTAACCCCAGGACGCAATTTGCTCGTCCCGAAGATTTCATAGGGATCGACGAGGTAGTTCATCGCACCTACCCCGAGCATGCCGGCCACTGCTATAGAAACAACCGTTGTACTCCACCTTGTCCATGCCTTTTCCATCAGAAGCTCCAGTACATGAAGCTCGTCGGAGCGCCGAGACTGAGTGCGACAGAAATGCCGATTGCTCCAGTTCCGGCCGCCCAGCGAAACGAAGGGGTGACCTTGTCCCATAGCTCGTAGGTGTTCGGCATTTTCAGGCACCAGGTGACACCCAGAAGCAACCACAGGATTTCGTGTCCATGAAAGACCGTGTAGCCGGTCGTGCTGAGCCAACTTCCGGCCGATATGAGTGAATACAGGGCAGGGAGGGCAATGCCATCGAGTCCATACATGACACGAAGAATTGTCACGCTGTCCGCTATGGATGTTGCACGGAACGGCACCCAAGCAGAAATGACCGCCATCAGTGTGACTGCCACGGCCAGCGACGGGGTAATCCGCAGCCCCGTTTTGATCCAGAGCTTATGGATGGCAAGCAGGAGGGCGTGCAATGCACCCCAGGCAACGAAGGTCCATGCCGCGCCGTGCCAGAAGCCTCCAACAACCATAGTGGCCACTACGGCTAGCATCTGGGTACCAATCCCGCCTTTATTCCCGCCGAGCGGGATGTAAAGGTAGGAGCGCATGAAGGCGCCGAGCGTCATGTGCCACCGCCGCCAGAAATCGGTGATTGAAGTTGCCTTGTAGGGGGAGTTGAAGTTCTGAGGGAGACGAATTCCGAACAGCAGCGCCAGGCCGACTGCAATTTCGGAGTAAGCCGAGAAATCAAAGAAAAGCTGAAGCGAGTAGGCGAGGGCGGTTGTCCAGGAATCAACAAAGGTCAGGTCAGCGACCCGAGAAAAACCGAGATCCGCATAGGCCCCGATCAAGTCGGCGATGAGCACCTTCTTGAACAGGCCAATGACGATGAAGAACAGGCCTTGTGCAATCAGCTTCGGATTGGGAACCGGACGATCCTGATGCCTCTTCAACTGCGGGATGATTTCCGCGTGATGAACTATCGGCCCGGCGATGAGTTGGGGGAAGAAAAGTACGAACAGCATGAATCGCCGAGGGTCGTGTTCATCGACAAGCCCTCGATAGCAATCGACCAGATAGCCGATCTTCTGGAAGGTGAAGAATGAGATGCCGAGTGGCAGAAGAATGTGGAGCAACGACACATCTTGCCCGAACGCCGCATTGAAGTTTTCGATGGCGAAGTCGGCGTACTTGAAATAAGCCAACAGGGACAGATTGAAGATCAAACCGCAACTCAGCAACACACGGGACGGCTTGGCCGACAGGCGTTTACCGACAACGAAGTTGATGCTCAGACTGCACAGGAGCAAGCCAAGATAGGGGATGTTCCAGTAGCCATAGAACACCATCGAGGCGAGGATCAGAATCCACTGAGCCAGGTGGCCGTGTCGCACCCTTGCCGCGAGATAGTAGGCGGCCAAGGTGGCAGGGAGGAAGCCAAAAAGAAAAAGCTGCGAAGTAAAAAACACTGGCGGATATCGGAGATTAGAAGAGGGCGGGCGACCGAGGTTCGGTAATCCAAAATGACCTCAGGATTATCTGATCTGCAAGGCGCGGAGTGTTTTTCAAATGGCCGCGAAAGCGCTGGTATTTGGTCGGTTTGAGCCCTAAAACGGCAAGTTCATAAAGAATTTGCGTTGCAATCGACATAAAGGCAGCAGCTAATCGAAGATTTCCGGGTTATCAACCCAACATCACCATGGGATAATCAAAACAAATAAATTATCTTGATGGTTATGCATACGCAATTCAAGTTTCGATGCGCGAGTGCTTTGATTGACGTATATGAGCACACTTCTTGATGTACGACTGGCCGAATACGAGGCCGAGCTAAGAACCCTTTGGTTCAAGTGGATACCTACCCTGGCGGCAGCATCGCTAACCGTGGTGACGGGGGCCTTCTGGTTGATCCTGGACTTGGCCGGATTGCGGGTGCATGTCAGCGACTGGTGGCCATGGGCCGCCGTTGTGGCGACTTTGTTTTTGTATCCAGCGGTCTACTATCTCTATCCGGTACGGCCGACAGAGCAATCGATTGCACTGGATAATCTGCTTGGCTCCCTCCGCCAGCGGCCCCTCAAAAGCAACGCCTAACTTGGAGTTGGGTCTTTAGGTTTGGATCTCTTCCTTTTGACTTTTGAGGGGATCATTGCTTTGGCCGCCCGAAGATCAGCGTCAGTGATCTTCTTTGAATAGTAGAGAGCGATCAGCAAGGCGGTAGGCTCGGGAATTTCCCGACCGTTTTCGTATCTGCAGCCTGAGCTTTGGGTAATCGAGAACCTGTCCCAGAATTCGACCTGGCTTTCACGCGCAAGCCAACGGGTCTTGGCGGGGTCTGAAAAATTGAATTTACACTTGGCCATCGGGGAAAGTAGATTCGTTAGGATGTTTTCCTATTTCACAGGAATTTCTCCCCTTTGTATATAAAATGATAAATAGCCCCTCAAGGGGCGTTTGGCCTGTTTTTGAGGCAAAACTCAAGCAAACTGGACATCCGGTTTGAATCCATGGCAACTTGATGTTCCGGTGGGCTAAATGAGCATTTGCGAGGCACCTGTTGTGGCATTGATCCAGGTTGGGCACATTGCCATTACGCCCCGGTCGATCCCCCCACTATTCTTTGTCTTTGCCTACATCCTTCTCTTCGGGTTATTGACCTTGAAGAATGGCCTTTGGCGTTGGCGAGACGGACTCGTCATGGCGGCTATTGTCGGCGCTCAGACGCTACTCCTTAAAACCGGTGCCGTCCCTGGAGGGAATGGGCTGTCCGGAATGGGCCTGCTAGGTGGGTTTGCTGCATTCCTGATCGGTTATGGATGCTGGCGAATTGCTGGCAAGCGGCCGTTGATGAACTGGCCATGGTATCGCTTCGGCTTGCTGGTGACCTTGTCCGTGCTTTTGACGGATATAGCCGTTGCCGCTCTGAATGAGCCTCCTCCGGGGAGTATCTGGCAACTAGGGGGCGCGTGTTACACCGACGCCCTTCTGGTGGGGCCGCCGGTGATTACCTTGCTCTACGCGGTATTCCTGGTGTGTGTCACACCATGGACGTTCTGCTCAAATGAATGCATCAAACTGGGAAGATGCCGCTACGGATGCGGTGGAAGCAAGGCGGGCTAATTTGGCCAGTCGCCTGAATTTGACCAGATTAACAAACCCGCTCTCGCTTGATGTGTCGTGCTTCCGTTCAAGGATTTCGATAAGCCCATCTGCAGCCAGCTTCTCAAGCTCTACGACGACCTGAGCAAAGGCGACAAGAACTTCCTCACGGGTGCTGCCAGCCCCGACGCTTTCCGTCTCGCCAACTTCGGTTTTTCGGTAGATTGCGTAGGCAATTGAGGGGTCACTGTTCATGGCCAAATTCTACCAACCGAAGCTGACTGTCCAATAGGGGCTTTCCCGGCGTACCCACGACTTTAAAGAACGGTGGCTTTGTAGCGTTCCGCGACTTTGATCTCGGACATCGAGTCTTGGATTTTCTCTTCGTGTTGCTCAAACGTCTCCAGGTCTTTGGAATAGATGCGCTTGTTGGCGAAGTCATTCACCCAATGCGGATCGACTTTGAAAGTGAACCGATATTTTTTGGCGCGATGGACCTCAACGGTCTTCCAAGCGGCACAGGACGCCCAGTATTTTTCAGCGTTAACCGGGCCTGACTTTGCATCGAGGCCGCGGTCGAAATGGATGGTCATGCTGCACTTACGATCGGATTTCTCTTCATCGTCGATAAAGAGTTTGACGTCCCACGCCACAGAGGACAGGTTGTATTTGCTGCCATTGGTAACTTTGAAGGAGAAAGTCTGACCGTCTAAGTCATTATGGTTGCGGGTATCGGGACGGCTGGCAGTAATCTTGTTCAGCTCGGCAATCTGTTCGCTCTGGGTATTACGGTTCTGGGTGAGGAGGTCATGCTTGCTCGCCATGATCTCCTTCTGTTTGTCGATGATTTTCTGGTGCGCTTTGATGAACTCATCCGCTTCGCCCTGGACGATGGCGCGTACGGTTGGACGACCGTATTTGGCGCTCACCTGTGCAAGAGAAATATTGCTGACGGCCCACTCGAACGAGTCTTTCTGTTCCTGAGTCATGTCCTTCGATGCAATGGCATAGGACTTTTGGAACTCTTCCATTGAACTAAGATTTAACGAGGCATCAACGCCTTTCCCTGAACACGCGACCAAGCTGCTTACAGCAATCGTAAGCACAGTGAGTTGCAACGATTTCATCCATCCTCCAGTTATTTGTGTTGTGGTTTTCCCATGTACGACTTGGCTAAAGGGGAACCTGTCTCAAGGCATTTTCCCCGTCCCTATTCGGCCCAATCGCGTGAACGCCCGAAACTACGGGCAAAAGCCCGGCATGTTGTCATTTGAGGAAGTTCAAATCAAGATGAATACACCACACATCCTCGCCGTCCTTTGAGGATCGAGGAGCCTTTCGGCCTGGCCCATCCCGCCTTTTGGCGAAGAATAACGGACGCTGATTTAGGATATTGATATCGGGTAAATATCCCAAATTTAGTGGGCCTGTTTCTCTACCATGTAATTACTAACCAACGAGAAACGCCATGATTACTGCATCGCAACTGTATGACCACGTTCAATGTTCCCACCGCCCGGTCTTGGACGCCACGCGCCCTGAGTCCGAGCGTGACGAGATCAGCAGCTTCATTGAAATGCTGTGGGAGCAAGGGGTCGAACATGAGGCCAAGGTTCTCGAAACCATCGGTGTCACAGCCAACCTGAGCGCCGTTCCCCTAGATGAGCGGGAAGCCGCCACGCTGGACGCAATGGCCAGGAAAGAGCCGCTCATCTACCGGGGCCGCATCTCTGCCGACGACTTGCTCGGTGAGCCTGATCTTCTGGAGCTTCAACCCTGCGGCAAGTACGCACCGGGCGACATCAAATCCGGCGCTGGCATTGAAGGCGGCGAAGAAGGCGAGGAGAAGTACAAGAAGCACTACGCCGTCCAACTCGGCTTGTATCAGGACATCCTTGAGCGGAAGCGCCTTAGCTCATTGGGCCGTAACTGCTTTGTGGTCGACGCAAACAACGAGCGCGTTGTCTACGATCTGGATCGGCCCCGTGGGAAGGTCGCAACGGATACGTGGTGGCTGTTCTATCTCTCTGCGCTCGAAAACCTGCGCGAAAATCTCGCCAACCCCTGCAATTCCCGTGCTGCTCTCGGCGCTACCTGCAAGTTGTGCCACTGGTATTCGAGTTGCAAGTCTAGCTGCATCGCTGCGAATGACCTGACCATGATCCCTGAGTTGGGCCGTTCCAAGCGTGATGTGATCGCCCGTCTGATCCCCACGGTTAAGGCAATGGCGACCTGCAATATCGATAACTACGTGGATGGGAAAAAAACCGTCTTCCGGGGCATCGGCATCTCCACCTTGGAAAAATTCCAGCGTCGAGCCCAGCTCCTTTGCAAGCCGGATTTCGGCCCGTATCTGAAGGAAGCGGTATCGCTGCCGGTACGGCCAAATGAGGTGCATTTCGACATTGAAGCCGATCCCATGAAGAACACCTTCGTCTATCTACACGGGATGCGTGAACGCAAGTTTGGGGACGAGGCATCGGCCAAGTTCATCCCCTTCTTCGCTGACGGCGATAAGCCTGACGATGAAGAAGCGGTGTTCCACGCCTCTTGGAACTACCTGACCGAGCGCATCAAGGATAGCGTCATCTACTATTACAGCCGCTATGAGCGCACGGCATATCGTCTGCTTGCATCCAAATACCCTTCGGTCTGCTCTGTTGATGATGTGAATGCGTTGTTTGCTTGCCCCGAAATGGTTGATCTCTACACGGATGTCGTCAAGCCGAAGACGGAATGGCCGACGCTGGACTTCTCGATCAAGACGCTGGCGGTTTATTGCGGCTTCAAGTGGCGCGATACCAACCCCAGCGGGGCGGCAAGCATTGAGTGGTATCGCCGCTATTTGAAGACGGGCGACGAAGCCATCCGTGAACGCATCCTTCAATACAACGAAGACGATGTGATTGCGTCCACATTCGTGGCGGACCGGGTGCGCCAGTTGCCGGTGGTTTCCTACTAGGCATTTGCCATGAGTCTGACTTTTGTTGTCCCTAAAGGACTTCTGACCTGGAGGGGTGAATGAAATTCCAAGTCATCAAAACCAACGCAAAACGGACCCTTGCCAGCGCATTTGCGCACTGGGGTTTCGTCACTCAGACGGGGGTTTTTCTGGAAGGAGGCGAGGACTTTGTTGGCTGCATTGAGCCATTTGTTCTCGCATCTCAGGATTCGCGCGCGGAAATCCGAGAGTTTGTCGCTGCATTCATGACCCAAGATGGCCAGTGGATCACCGCTTCAGCCGCAAAAGGTGAGGCCATGCACGCGGTAGCCTCCCGCGCCAGGAAGGCCGGTCTTCTGATGATTGATCAATGGGAGATCGAAAACCTGGGCAAGCTAATCGAGCTATTCCCTCTGTGTGTTCCGCTCAAGTTCAAACGCTCCCTGGACGATTCAGTCCAGTCCGGCCTTGGGGTTCTCGTCGATGGTCGCCTTTCGACAGGCCCTGACTCGTGGGCGAGTGGTTGTGCCCATATTTTTCCTGCCGCTGAGGCGTGGAAAATTTGCCGTGGTTAAGGACGTCGCTTGCTGGATTTCGCAACAACGCCAACAGGCAATTGAAAAAATCCAATAGGTAGGAAGTGGTTATGCCCCCTTTCCATATCAGCCAAGATGAAAGGAAACCGATGACGTAAACGAAGAAACCGGACACACCATGGTGTGTCCGGTCTCCGCCTGTTCGCACAGGAATACTGCAGCTTGGAACTCTCTGTATCTCCACTCGCAACAGAGGCGTCAAGTCCCTCTATTGCCTATCACATGCCATCGGCAGCAGCGAAATTGCTGGCATGGCGTTGTGGAGATCATCATGCCTGGAAATCCAAGCAAAACGGAACGAGGCTTGGGGAAGACTGGAATCAGGCAAAACCCGACTGAAGCCCGTCCTTTATAGACGGCTTGCTGCCGTTTAGCGAAACCGCGTCGCCGCGCGCTATGGTTTTATCGACCAGCGTCAGCGCCCGATGGATATGAACGGTCTGCTGAATCCCAATATAGTGATCCGCGCTATTGAACGACTCGAGCATGACTGACAACGAGACCTCATCTGGCAGGGTCCGAGATTTGATCATCTCAAAAACCACACTCTGACCTTTCTCGAAAAAAGCCTGACGTTGTGGTTTGCCTTGAATATGCGCCAAGGCGATGACGATATTAAATACGCCGGCGATGGTGGCCAGATATTCACCTTCAAGCGCCCCTCCGAGCACCAGGTTGAGGTGCATCCTTGGAAGGATCATCAGCCGATTGTGGTCGGCTGGTGTGAGCATTTTTCCAACTACTCTGCGGGTGTGTTTGCCCCGCTTTCTCATTCAATCAACCATGGCATTTTCAGCAGAAATTTTCTTCTTAAGGCTATTCAGTACGGCGGTACCGAACAAATCGTAATCTCCTACATAGACACGATAGCCGGCACATTTCTGGATTGTATCAACGACCGACCCCTGAAAGCATGATGGATCTGTAAGAGCCATTTCGGCGTAGCCTCTGGCGTATTTGGACAACTTTTCCGATACCTTGCCAACAAGCTCAGCAAAGTCTTCCTTGTTCAGGAAAGGAATCAGTTCATAGCCCTTGATCTCATCATATGAGAGCGGCCTGTTGTACACAATGATCCCATGACGCGCATGAGAGGCCTCTGGGCCTTTAGCTTCGTCGACGCGAGAAAATCCATTGGGTACGGCGCCGATTCCGGCCGGGCGGAAATATAGTCCGTAACGCCATTCCTGTGGCGCCAGGACAATCGGAATGATTTTTTGAGGGGTCATATCACTTCACCTTACAGGTCAGAAAGGGGCCAAACACTTGGCCCGTCAGCAAATCGGAGTCGAGATCTATTCAACCGAGGCTGGCTCGCAGGCATTCCAGCACCAACTGCCAGAACCGATGCCGTAAGCCTTAACCTCCTCGTTACCAACCGTGATGTGTTGGGCCGGGTAGGATTCTTCTTCTTCGCCTTCTGGGCGCCAGACAAAGGCATCGTTTTCTTCGTCGTAATGAATCTCGCCCATCAACGAGGCAACCAGCTTCGCCGATTCAAATGGGAATAGCGGCATACCCCAGCCATTCCAACGCTTGCCATTGGAGTAGCACGCCAAGTTCTGGTCGAGCCATTCGGCTGTGACAACCATGCACGAATACTCGGGCTCGGCGGCCGGCGTGAACTTGCTATCGAATTCTTGTCGCGAACAACGCATCAAAAACCCACCGCCCTGATTTGAGAACTTAACTTCCGTCGGTGTCATCGAAAACACCTCGACTAGATTTCCTTGGTCGTCTTTATAAAGCTTGTTGTTCATGGCACATCCTTACTCGTTAGAGAGAGCTTTCAGGATATGCAAATGAGGTAGCCATTTCTTTTTTTGTTCTTGGCCTTGCTGGCTCAACTCAACCGTTCCAGTACGTCCGCTGGGATTCCTGTTTCTGGATACAGACGGGCACGGTCAGACACTGAAAGTCTGTACGCTTGAATCCACTCAGGGACGTCGTTGAGGAAGTTTCTGGCCTTGTGGCGTGCCTGCCTCGCGTCAAATGGAATCATTGGTATCCGTAGAAAGCACGCGCCATCGCTGAGGATCATTCCTCGCGCGAAGATGTGCCGTCCACCACGGAAAACATACCCATAAACGCCGAGCATGTGTTCCAAGGCCCAAAGCGCTATGTGCACATAGTAAGAAACTTCCGAAAGGACCAAAGCGGCTCGCTTGCCAATCGCCGTCGTCGCGATGGGAATCAGCACCCAGTTGCCCTGTGTTTCAACGGGTGGCAAAAATCCTTGCAGGGCGCGGGGGCGGTCCTCGAAGGTAAAACCGAGGCACTGGCCATTCTTGCGGTAAACGCTAGTTGCCTTGTATTGGTGCGCTGCGTCAGAAATGAATGCTCTTGCATCATGCTCAGCCAGGCGTTGCATTGCTACCGCCTCAGAGCACATAGCAGGCGGCAGCAAATAGTGCGCGAAACTACAGTCGTGTTGCTCCACGATGCAAATTAACTGGCCTCTGCAATGTCGGAAATCTTGAATACGCCGGTGACGAGTTGGTCGAGATCTCGGCAAATTGACTGGGCGGCAACGAAATCGCTTTCGAGTTTCGGCAAGGTCACGCTCCTGAGCGCCGATAACTCGTCTCCGTGCTTCTTGGCAGCCAGATCCGCCAGCAGATTCAAATGGGCGATGCCAATCAGCGCATCCATGCACGAAGCCAGAGCGGATTCGGTAAGGATTTCGGTGCCCTCTTGGAAGTTCTCGATGATGGCCAGCCGTTGAGCGGATTCGTTGCAAATCCAGGAGTCATATTGCGCGGCAAGGGTGGCCAGGTTTTCAGTAGGGCCCGAAAAATTCATCAAATCGCGGTGTAGCGTAGTCATCAGATTACTCAATTAGACGTTGGGTTAAGCAGCGGCAGAGAAAAGGTCAAGCTGGTGCCCGGTGTGGCGAATGGCCAGATTCCCCCAGGCGAGATCATTTTTGATGGACAGGGTTATCGCCTTGGCTCTTGCCGAGCGACTGGGGTCTGCATCGGAAACATCGGTGAGTTTTCGGATGGTGTCCAAGCGTGAGCGCAACCAGTTGGCGTCGGCGCTAATCTGGGCATTGGGATTGCCTGACACCAAAGCGGAGACACGCTCTTGTTGCTCAGGATCTCCTTGCACCTTGCCGAGAATGTGGAAAGCATGGTGTTTCAGCGTCATGCACTCATGGATTCCCATTGCCGCCTTATTGGATGGGATACCCGCGACAAACCGATTGGTTGCAAGAATCTCTACGCACGCAGCAAGCATGTCTGGCGCTGACAATTTGCCGACCTGAAGGGGAACAATCAATCGAACACCGCGTTTGATCAAGGCCTGCAAGCGTTCTTTGTAGGCTTCAAGCAACTCGAGGGTTTTGATCTGGTCACCCACAGCATCAGGTGCGACCACGTACAGGTTTTCAGGCCGATCCGTCATTTCCGCTACAGATTCGTAATCACGAAGAACCATGTGGAAGTCAATTTCCTCGCCGGTCCGGAAACTCGTGAAGGCGCCGGAGTCGATAAAAGCCTTGTGGCCGTTATCCAGATGCTTCGGTAGCGAAATCAGAATTTGCGAACTGGTCAGCTTGCAAGCCACGACGCCGATATCCGCGCCAGCATCAAGGCAGCCATGGAAATCACTTTTGTTGGTCATTCCTGAGCGGAAGGCAATAAGTTCCTTGGGGTATGTACCTCGGTTGGCCATGTCTATGTCCTCTGTAGCAAGAGCTTTCAGCGTACATATCCAGGTCACCCGAAATTGATTTAGTTTTCCTGGCAGGCGAGAGTGCGAAGCGCGGGAATGGATCGTTTCCGCATCAATGCAGCTCGAAAACCCCACAAGCTGACCGGAATATAGACAAGGGTCATGATCGAGGAGGCAATGGCCTGAGCTGCCTCGGGGTCCATAGCACCCTCAAGCATTCGGCTGGAGAAAACACCAAACGACAGGCTAAGAACAAGGCCAACCAATCCGGTGCGCCAGGTAAAGGCCCACCACATAGGTGCAATGAGCTTCCATGAAAGGGTGCTGTTCAAACCAATCTCCTCAAAACCTGAAGTTTTGCGTAGGCAGCTTGAAAAAGGTGGGGCAAATCAGCGTGAAAACGTCATCATTTGGTCGAATTTCGGCTTACGACGTATGCAATGCGAGTTGCGCTGGGTAATGTTGGCAAACCCAATCCGGAGCAAGCCAACGATGGAAGTCTATCGACCAACCCCAGCAGTCTATGAAGAGTGGCAATCGGCATTCGACTGGTTCAATGAGCGCTTATTCCAGAATGAGGTGCCGCAGTGTCTGATTACGCTTCATCGCCACCCGAGGGCGAGGGGGTATTTCTCGCCAAAACGCTTCATGAATCGATCTGGTCAGTTGATCGATGAGATCGCAATGAACCCGGAATGCTTTGCGATGCAGTCCCCAATGAGCGTCTTGAGTACGCTTTGCCATGAAATGGCGCACTCCTACACCTCCGCCAAGGGAGAGGAAAAGCGTCGCACCTATCACTGCACCTTCTGGGCAGACAAGATGTCCGAGATCGGTTTGGAGCCAAGCTCCACCGGCCAGCCAGGAGGAAAGAGAACCGGCCAGCAAATGTCCCACTGCATTGTCGAGGGAGGGCCATTCGATATCGCCTGCCGGGAGCTATTGGCAACTGGAGATTTTGTCAGCTGGTTTGATACGTACACCCAGACTGAATCCACCGGTGGCCATGTTTTTGTAGCCCCTGCAGAACCCGACAAAACATCGGGCGAGGGCAATGAAGAAGAAGGGAAGACTCCGCCGGTTACGAAAGGAACACCCAAACCGGTGCAGGCTGTAGCACCCAAGGCCGTTGCCCCAGCTCCGGCCGCTCTTGGCGGCAACATCATCGACAAACTGATGAAGCCTTCGCAGAGAAAGGACAAGAATAGCGATGGGTCGAATCGTCTGAAGTTTTCCTGCCCTTCGTGCAAAGACAATGCCTGGGGCAAGCCAACCTTGATGCTGATTTGTGGCAGGTGCCAAAAGCCAATGGCGCCTACCAGTCAGATACCTCAAACAGACTCAAGCGAAAATCAGGAAAGTCATGCAGGGGCGTAACCCGCCAGCACCGTCAGCGGCCATGAAACTTTGAGAGTTTGATCTCCCAGTTTATTGATGGCGCCAAGCAATGGGATCAACCGGTCGACAGGGTTCTCCCCTTTGGCCTTCTCATAAGCGTCCGTTGCAGACCAGCTGCGAAGGTATCCAAGTAACTGGTCGACGCGCCAATGCAACGACATTTCAATTGAGGGTGCGGCTATTGCTGGGAATGGGAAGCCGATGTCGCGGTAATTGTTCTCG
>Ga0209098_1001267_pt1 | contig 24678 bp, 20 predicted proteins | sample AD_JPNHW1_MetaG_FD_184429 | JGI IMG/M metagenome (GOLD analysis project Ga0209098, IMG submission 184429) | Active sludge microbial communities of municipal wastewater-treating anaerobic digesters from Japan - AD_JPNHW1_MetaG (SPAdes) (version 2) | ecosystem: Engineered > Bioreactor > Anaerobic...
CCAGTCAATTATTGGTAAAGATCACTTATGATGAGTTGATTGAGTTGATGGGAAAATCAGCTGAAGATATCAACATCAAATCGAATCCATCCATTATTTTGATGGCCGGTTTGCAAGGTTCCGGTAAAACTACCCATTCTGCAAAATTAGCTAAACTGTTGAAAACCAAAAGAAATAAAAAAGTTCTTTTGGTAGCTTGTGACGTTTATCGTCCAGCAGCTATTGACCAGTTAAAAGTGTTAGGAGAACAAATTGAAGTAGAAGTATTTACAGATCCTAACTCTAAAAGCCCGGTTGATATTGCAAAAAAAGCGGTAGCACATGCAAAAGATTGGGGACATCAGGTTGTTATTATCGATACAGCTGGTCGTTTGGCAATTGATGAGATGATGATGGAAGAGATCGGCAACATCAAAAAAGCCGTTAATCCTCACGAAATCTTGTTTGTTGTAGATGCCATGACCGGTCAGGATGCTGTCAATACGGCTAAAGCATTTAATGATAAGCTCAATTTTGATGGTGTGATCCTAACCAAAATGGATGGTGACACTCGTGGTGGTGCTGCTATTTCAATCAAAGCTGTTGTAAATAAACCAATTAAGTTCATCGGAGTTGGTGAAAAAATGGATGCATTAGATGTATTCCATCCAGATCGTTTAACAGAAAGGATCTTAGGGATGGGTGACATCAGATCTTTTGTTGAGAAAGCGCAAGAACAATTTGATGAAGAGGAAGCAATTAAACTTCAAAAGAAACTGGCTAAAAACCAATTTGACTTCAATGACTTTTTAGCACAGATTGCCCAAATCAAAAAAATGGGTAATATCAAAGATATGATGGGTATGATCCCCGGAATGGGAAAAGCGATCAAGGATATGGATATTGACGACAATGCCTTTAAAGGGGTTGAAGCAATCATTTTATCCATGACACCTCAGGAAAGAAGCAATCCGGATATTTTAAACGGAAGCAGAAAAAAAAGAATCGCTACTGGTAGTGGATCTGATATTCAAGAGGTTAATAGATTAATCAAACAGTTTGAAGATACCCGGAAGATGATGAAGATGGTGAACAGCGGTAAGGCTAAAAACTTAATGCAAGCGCTATCAGCTCCGGGAAGAAGATAATAAACAAGTAATGAATTCATGGAAACAAGTAAAAAAACACCCATAATTTTAGACGGGAGACAAATAGCTGCCGATATAAAAAAGGAGATCGCGATACAGGTTGAAAAAATTTTAGATTCAGGGATAGAAGCACCCCATATAGCTGCAATCATTGTAGGTGAAGATGGAGCTTCCAAAACCTATGTTGAGAGTATTCAAAGAAATGCCAAAGAGGTAGGATTTATCAGCTCTATTTATCAATTTCCTTCAAAATTCACTGAAAATGAATTGATTGAAGTGATAGAATTTATCAATCGTGATGAAGAGATTGACGGTTACATCATCCAACTTCCCCTACCCGATCATATTTCAGTAGATCACATCATCAATCATGTAAATCCTATGAAAGATGTGGATTGTTTCCATCCTGCCAACATGGGAAATTTAGTGTTAGGTAAAGAAACCTTCTTACCTGCTACTCCTCATGCTTGTATGGAGATCTTAAAACGTTACCATATCGAAGTTGCCGGAAAAAACTGCGTGGTTGTAGGTAGAAGTAACATCGTAGGTAAACCATTGGCTCTATTATTGTCTCAAAATAGTGCTGATGCTAATGGAACTGTAACGATAACTCACAGCAAGACCCAAAACTTAAAAGAGGTTTGCAAACAAGCCGATATCCTGTTGGTTGCCATCGGAAAACCTGAAATGATCACAAAAGAGTATGTGAAAGAGGGTGCAACTGTGATCGATGTAGGCATTCATCGTATTGAAGACAAAAAATCGGAAAAAGGATATAAAATTGTAGGTGATGTGAAACATGATGAAGTGGATCCCATCTGTTCTGCTGTAACTCCTGTTCCGGGTGGTGTTGGCGCTGTAACGATGAGTTGTTTGTTACTTAATACCTTAAAAGCTTACACGTTAACGCGTGGTTCTATAGAAAATTTAATTGCTGATCACCCTATTGATGATGAGATTATCGAAGAGGAACACGATCATTGTGGCTGTGGCTCAGATCATTAATTCATATTGAGTCAATATTAATTGACCTAATTCCCATTTTTATGAAAAAAAAGATATTATATGGTACTTTCATCACACTGGGTATCATCGTTATTATCTTTTTATTAGGGCCAAAACCACCTAAACCTCAATATAACAAACAATTACCTGAAATAGCTGTTGACTTGGATCAACTGGACACTTTTATTGCCCAAAAAGAGGCACAATACCGCATAAAACCGGATAATCAGAGTCGGATTATATGGGCCAACGACACTATAAAACAAAAAACGGAATGGGTATTGCTCTATTTACACGGGTTTTCAGCGTCATGGTTTGAAGGATCTGATCTCAATCTTGATTTTGCTGCCCGGTATCATTGTAATGCTTATTTTCCAAGGTTAGCAGATCATGGATTGGTAACTGATGATCCATTACTTCACATGGCGCCCGATTCCTTATGGAACTCAGCCAAAGAAGCATTGATGATTGCCAGAAAGTTAGGACATAAAGTGATAATCATGAGTACTTCAACAGGGGGAACATTATCTTTGAAGTTAGCTGCAGAATATCCTGAATTAGTAGATGCACTCATTTTATATTCACCTAATATCAAGATCAATGCACCTACCGGAATTGTTACAAAACCATGGGGTTTACAAATTGCCCGATTGATCTTTGGAGGAAAATACAGAACGGTAAGTGAGCATTTTGAATCCAAAGAGTGTACCTATTGGAACTGCACATATCGACTAGAGGCTGTAGTATATTTACAACAATTAGTTGAAACTGCTATGACCAAAGAAACCTTTCAAAAAGTAAAATGTCCGGTTTTTTTGGGGTATTATTATAAAGATAAAAAAAATCAGGATCCGGTGGTAAAAGTACGTGCAGAACTCAAGATGTTTGAACAACTAGGGACTCCTGAAAATCAAAAAATCAAAAAAGGGTTTCCGGATGCGGGAGTTCATGTTATTGCTAACTCATTATTTTCCAAAGATTATAAATCAGTAGCTGCTGAAACTTTCCGATTTGCCGATTCTCTAATGAAATAAGAAAAACAAAATAGAATCCATGATAACAAAATTAACAAAAAAAGAGATTATCCATTTACTTCAGACCACCGGAGAGGAGCGGACTGCGCTCTTCGAAAGATCGGCCAGGATAAAAGAGGAGACTGTTGGAAATCTGGTTTATTTGCGAGGATTGGTTGAATTCTCCAATTATTGCAGTAAAGATTGCTTCTATTGCGGTATTAGAAAATCAAACAGAAATACGGAACGGTACAACATCAGTGATGAAGAGATTTTAGAAGCGGCCAAGTTTGCTTATGAAAATAAATACGGTTCCATTGTGCTTCAGTCGGGTGAATTAAAGAGTCCGGCTTTCACCAAAAGGATCACCAATTTAATTAAACTAATACATCAAGAGACCGATCCAAGGCTCAGAATTACATTATCTTGCGGCGAACAAACAAAAGAAACTTATCAGGAATGGTTTGATGCGGGAGCTAAAAGATTCTTATTAAGAATAGAATCCTCAAATCCTGAATTATACGTAAAATTACACCCTCAAAACAAGCTACACTCATTTGAAGAAAGGGTAAAATGTATTGAGTATTTACAGGAGGTAGGCTATCAAACCGGAACCGGAGTGATGATAGGTTTGCCATTTCAAACTTTGGAAGATTTAGCCAATGATCTGTTATGGATGCAATCCAGAAACATCGATATGGTTGGGATGGGACCCTATTTAATTCACAATGACACTCCCCTACTCCAATACCAGGATCAACTCCTTCCAGAACTGGAACGTTTCGACTTAGCCCTAAAAATGATCGCTATTTTGAGGATCATGATGCCTGAGATCAACATTGCAGCATCAACTGCAATGCAATCGATCGACAAAATGGGACGTGAGAAAGCGATCAAAGTGGGTGCCAATGTGTTCATGCCCAACATTACTCCAAGAGAATTCCGTGACTCCTACAAACTTTACGATAACAAGCCATGTACTGATGAAAATGCAGCTGACTGTCAGAACTGCATAGAAGCTCGTATTTTCTTAACCAACAATAAAATTGCTTACGACACCGGTGGGGACTCATTGCACTACCAACACCGAGACTAGCTAAGAGTGAAGAGTGAAAAGTGAAGAGTGAATAGTGAAGAGTGAAGAGTGAAGAGTGAAAAGTGAAGAGTGAAGAGTGAAAAGTGAAGTGTGAAGAGTGAAAAGTGAAGTGTGAATTATAATTAATCAGTGTAAATCTGTTCAATCTGTGTCATCTGTGTTCCATAAAAAAATTAAAATCAAAACCAAAGAAATATTATGAAAAAACTAACCACAATTTTAATCGTTACCTTATTGATGATGAGCAGTTTTGCTCAAAAACAAGTATTAGAACTCCGTTTAGATAAGGGGAAAACTTACCAACAAATTTTTGATATGCCCATGCAGATAAAGTATGACTTTAGTTCACAATCGATGGAAATGGATATGAATATGATGATGAGTTTATCATATAAGGTGATTGAAGCTAAAGCAGATTACTATGAATTTGAAGCCAAATTTGATTTATTAAAGATCGACATCAATGCCATGGGTAACAAAATGACGTTTTCTTCCGATAATGTAAATGAATCCAATCCTGTTTTCAAGTTTTTCAATGAGATCACTAAGAATTCTTTTGTTATTAAAACCGATAGAAAAGGTCAGGCAATTGAAATCAAAGGGTATGAAGAAATGATTGAAAAAGCAATTTTAAAATTTCCAAACTTAAGTAAAGCTGAAAAAGAGCAACTCAAACAACAATTCAATCAAAGTTTCAATGAAGAGACTTTAAAACAAAACATGAGCAATCTTGGAAATTATTTTCCAACCACTCCTGTAGGCATTGGTGATGAATGGGACTATTCCTATTCAGCAAATGCAGGAGCAAATATTACAATTAATGCTCATTACAAATTGATTGAGATAACTCCTGAATACATTTTAATTGATATGGTTGCAAAAATTGTGTCTCCTGAAGATAATGGTTATATAGAATCCAATGGCATGATGATGAAACTCAACTTAAACGGAGCCATGACCAGTACGATCAAATTGGATCCAAAAACATGTTGGACAAAAACCAGCACCGGTAAAATGATCATGTCAGGAAAAGCAGAAGTACAGGCCAATGATCAACTTCCTGAAGGAATGACAATGGATATGTCGATCAGTGCAGATGTAAACATGAACGACGGAAGCAATGTTAAATAGTTTTTATAATAGATTATTAGCCATTTTACCCCATCAAGATGCAAAATAAACGAACTCCTTTAAAAATTCCATCAAAGAAGCACCATCCTAAGGGAATTACCGTTATTTATGAGGATCAGGATATTCTGGTTGTGACTAAACAGTGTGGTGTTTTAACCATAGCAACGGAGAATGATCGGGAAAGTAGTGCCTATTATATGCTAACAGATTTTGTGAAGAGGGGCAATTCGAAGTCCAAAAATCGCATTTTCATTATACATCGATTGGATCGCGACACTTCAGGATTGTTGGTATTTGCCAAAAATGAACGGGCAAAACGGTTTTTACAGGACAACTGGCAATCATTTCAAAAAAAGTATGTTGCTGTAGTTGAAGGTCAATTAAAGGAGACCGAAGGTATAATATCCACCTATTTACACGAAAACAGTGTTTTTAAAGTTTACTCTGTTGATGATCCCCGTAAGGGAAAATTAGCAGAAACAGCGTATCGTTTGATTCAGGAGAATTCAAATTACAGTTTAGTAGATATTGAGTTAATAACCGGGCGAAAGAATCAGATCAGGGTACATTTTTCAGAGATGGGAAATCCGGTAGCTGGAGATAAAGCTTACGGCGCTAAGAGTAATCCTTTACAAAGGCTAGGGCTCCACTCCTACTCATTAATTATCGACCATCCGACTACTGGTGAAGAGTTACATTTTGAGAGTGTTATTCCGGCAAGGTTTTTTCAAGTAACGAAGTAAATTCGTGCGCACGATACGAACTAAACCTTCGGTTTTGTAGTGAATAGTGAATAATAAAAAGCTGATAACTGATAGCTGATAGCTGGAGTTGGGTTATCAATAGTAGCCTGTTGAAAAATAATCTAATTTAACATTTTAAAACTATATCAAATCTTTATCTTTGTTCGTTATTTATATATATATAATGTCAATTTTAAAAGATATGGGAATTTTGAACAAAAAAAGTGTTGTTTTTCTATTTGTCACTTTATCATTTTATTTTCTTAGTGCTCAGAAACCTCTCAAATTCGAATCTCCTGAGTTCGAGTTTAACACCGCTATGGAACTTTTCCAAAAAGAGAAATATGGGTCAGCACAACAGTATTTCAAGTATGTTTATGAGAATACCCCTAATAAACAGCAAGATATAAAATCAAACTCCTATTTCTATATCGGAGTTTGCGCGGCACAACTCTATAACGAGGATGCTATTTTTTATCTTTCCGACTTCATTAGACTTTACCCGGTGCATTCTCTTGTCCCTGAAGCTAATTACTACCTCGGAAAGTTCTACTTCTACAAAAAACAGTATAAAAATGTGATCGAAACCTTCGATAAAATTGATGATCGAAACGTGAGACCCGAAGAATTAGCTGAGTATCACTTCAAAAAAGGTTACTCCTATTTTGCACTCGGAAAATTTGATGAAGCTAAAGCTTTGATGTTGCGTGCTAAAAAAGCAGATGGTCCATATAGATTAAGAGCAACGTACTATCTTGCTCATATCGCCTACGAAATGAAACAATATGAGGCTGCTTTGGAAGGATTTCTTGAATTGAAAGATTCTTATGAATATCAAAACATTGTCCCTTATTATGTGGTACAAATCCTTTTTCTTCAAAAAAAATATGACCAATTGGTTACTATAGCACCTCCCCTATACGAAAAATCAAATGAAAAGAGTAAAATAGATATCGCAAGATCGCTTGGACTTGCTTTCTACAACCTCGGAAAATATGAAGAAGCAGCCCCTTATTTTACCTTCTATATCGAGAAAAACAAAGCTACTTTAGACTCAAACGATTGTTTTGCTGCAGGTTACACCTTCTACAACATCAAAGAGTATAAAAAAGCGATCGACTTTCTATCACAAACATCTAAAGGAAAGTCACTTACTGCTCAAACGAGTTTGTATGTGATCGGTGACTGTTATTTAAATATGGATCAACTCTCTTTGGCGTCTCAAACCTTCTATGAAGCTTATAAAATGGGAATCGACCCCGATATCACTGAGGATGCGCTCTACAATTATGCAAAATTGCAGTATGAAACTTCTAATCAACCATTTAACAGTGCCATCAAAGCGTTGGAAGAATACAAAAACGAATATCCGAATTCAACCAGAAGTGAAGAAGCAAGTACTTATTTGTCTAAGATTTATATGTCCACCAAGAATTATCAAGGGGCTATCACTTCTATTGAGAAGATATCCAGTAAAAATCCTGCTCTCTTAAAAGCATATCAAAGATGTACTTTTTTCCGTACTTTGGAATTGATCAATAACAAAGAGTATTCCAAAGCATCAGCTATGATTGAAAAAACTTTGAAATATCCTATGGATAAAGATATTAACGTTTCAGCATTATATTGGAAAGGGGAAATTGAGTACCGCAACGGAAAATATGCAGAAGCGATCAATTCATACAGAACATTCCAACGTAATGAATTTGCGAAAAATTGTGAATTCTATACGCAATCTTTTTATGGACTTGGGTATGCTTATTTGAAATCAAACAAATATTCAGATGCCATTACAGCTTTTAACTCATTGATTTCAAATGCTGATAACTCCATGAGTGATGAAGTAAAAGATGCTACCATGAGAATCGCAGATTGCTATTACATGGAGAAAAATTTGAAACAAGCATTGGCTTTCTACCAAAAAGCGGAGCAAGTGGGTAATAGCAGAAAAGATTATATCCTTTTCCAACAAGCTAAATGTTATGGTTTTAACAGAGAACACAATCAAAAAATTGATGTTTTAAATAGATTAATCCAATCCTACCCAAAATCAACCTATATTGATGATGCTGAATTTGAGTTAGCTTCTACGTATCATTCTCAAAACCAATACAGTAATGCGATTACTGCTTATCAAAACTTCATCAAAAACAATCCAAAGAGTGTATATGTAAAACAAGCATATAATAAGATGGCTCTAGCGTATTTTAATACTCAGGATGAAGAAAATGCGATTAAATATTTCAAGTATGTTTTTGAAACCTATCCGGGATCTCAGGAATCTATTGATGCATTGAACAATCTTGAAAACATCTACGCTGAACATGCTACAACCGGTGAGTTTTTTGATTATATTAGAACAAAAAACATGAATTATTCAGAAACGAAACAAGATTCTGTATCATTTAAAGCTGCTGAAAACAAATATATGAGAGGTGATTGTCAGGGAGCAATAAAAGGTTATGAGGATTATCTTCGTCAATTCCCTAATGGAATGTTTGCTGCAACGGCTTATTTCAATAAGGGTGAATGTGAGTTTGGAATGAAGGATTATTCCAATGCATTAATCTCTTATGAAGCTTTATTAGCTAAGTATAACACCAATAACAATGAGGTAGCGATTCACAATTGTGCATTTATTTTGTACTCTAAAAATGAGTTCCAACGTGCCCTTGTTTATTTCAATAAACTTATTGAATTAGGATCTACTCAGGACAACATTATTTATGGACACAATGGGGCTATGCGTTGCAATTTCGAGTTAAAAGATTATAGAAATTGTTTGATATCAGCAGAATACATCATCAATGGCAATCAAATTGAAGAGGAATTAAAAAATGATGCGATCATTTTTGCCGGTAGATCTGCTTATGAATTAAATGAAAACATCACTGCTAAGAAATATTTCGGAATGTTAGCAACGATGGGAAACAATGATATTTGTTCAGAAGCTGCCTATAAACAATCTGAAATTGAATTCAAAGAGAATAACCTTCCTGAAGCTGAAAAGTTGATCAAAAAGATCATTGGTGGTAACTATACTTCATCCTATTGGTTAGCTAAAACGTTTATTTTATATGGAGATTTATATAAAGCAAAAGGTAACTATTTCCAAGCCAGACACACCTACCAAAGTATCGTAGATAATTTTGAAGGGGAATTAAAAGAGATTGCCTCTGAAAAAGTTAAAGAAGTTACGGCTTTAGAAAATACACCACAACCTGAAAATAAATAATCTGAATTTGTTAAATTGAAAATTAAAGTACAATGAAAAAAATATTTTCCCTCATTCTATTTCTAGTGATTTCAAAGTTTATCTTTGCACAACAGATTGATACTGCCCGTTTTAGAATTGAATTCGCTCCTACTATTCAAAACTTTGATAAAATCAATACTAATGCAGTCATAGTAGATACAGTTGTTGAAAAAGTAAAATTCAACTACTACATTGCTCCTCAAAGGATAGATCTATCATTTACTCCATCAGCAGTTCAACCTGCAAAAATGCCTGCAGACGTGATGAAAAGGCTTTATCGGAATTTTATTAGAGTGGGATTTGGATTTCCTGTTACACCTCTTGCACAACTCAATATTCACAATTTTGACAATCAAAAATTTTCTTACGGAATCAACGTAAACCACTTCTCACTTTGGGCTCCACAAATGGGTAAAACGATGCAAAACTACGCATATGCTCCGGTAAGTGATACCAAAACCTCTTTTTTCATTCATCGCTTTTTCAAAAAATCAACTTTCTATAACAATTTTGGATACAATCATCAGGTGGCTCATCGTTTTGCTTTTAGTAAATTGGATGGTTATGATGACTATTACTATTCCAAAGTTTATCGTGATACTTTACGCAATAATTTTCACCATGCTTTTGCCGTTTCCGGGATTCGTTCTAATCAAACAGCTGATATAAAAACATTGAAATATGATATCCGAATTATGTATGATTATATATACACACATCCTAAAGATCAAGAAAACTATATTGGGATGAAATCATTTTTTGCATACGATGATCGTTTTATGAAAGTATCCGGAAGTCAAAATTTTAGAATGGATATTAATTTTGATTACTTTTATAATAAATGGTCTAATGATGTTCATTTGAATAATTTAACCAAGAGTTCCTATAAAATTGAACTGAAGCCAACTATGACATTTGAAGTGAAAGAGTATGCATTGAGTGTTGGGTTAGGGTTCCCTATCATCAATTCAACGTTATATTCAAAAGCAAAAATGCCTATATATCCTATTGCTGAAGTACAACTTGGTATCATCCCGGGAATTATGAGCATTTACGGTGGTATCAATGGAAACGCCAAATTTAATTCTTTAAAAGATTTACTTTATGAGAATCCATATTTAAAACCTAATATAGATTCTTTACGTTTCACAAGAACACAAATCAATCTATATGGTGGAATTAAAGGTAATCTCGTTAAAAAGTTAAACTATCATTTTTCAGTTCGATATTCTTATTCTAAAGATATGCCTTTCTATATGATCGATACTACTTCCTTATTAAAAAACCAGTTTGATGTCGTTTATTCTGATGTTAACATCTTAAATGCTTGTGGAAATATTACATGGCAAGTGATTGATCATCTTTATTTGAATTTTAATCTTAATTATTGGGGTTACTACAATTTAACTACTCTTCCTAAAGCTTTTTACAAACCTACATGGGAAGGTGGATTTGGAGGTAAGTACTATCATGGTAATCAATATATTTTTGATTTGAACTTCAAAATGGCATTTGACAGATGGGCATTTATTCCATTGGCTAACAACAATTACGTAATTGCAAAGATGAGGCCAGTTTTAAATTTTGATGCATCATTTGAATATTTGATTACCAAACAGTTTTCAGCATTTGCTCAAATCAACAATATTGCTTCCCAATATTACTCCAAATATTACGATTTCAAGAACTTCGGACTTAACTTTATTGTAGGTGTAACCTACTCTTTCGGAGATGAACCATTAAGGAAACCTAAAGGGAAAAGATAAACTCTTCCCTTTTCCTTTCCTCTTAATTATAAATAGATGAAAAATATTTTAATTACCGGAGGAGCCGGAACCGTTGGTCGTGAAATTGTAAAATTATTGATCAACAATCCAGAGTATCACATTACCTGTTTTGATTTAAATTCAACAAAAAATAGATCCATTTTACGACCCTTCAAGAGTAAAATGGATCTTGTTTTTGGAGATATCAGAGATAAAAAAACGGTCAATCGACTAGTTGAAAATCAAGATTTCATCATCCATCTAGCAGCTATTATACCTCCCAAAGCTGATCAAATGCCTGAGCTTACGTTTCAAGTGAATGTATTAGGTACACAAAACCTTTTGGATGCCATTTCAGCGAGTTCTAAGAGACCATTTTTAATATATGCATCATCTGTATCGGTTTATGGGGATCGGGTTAAGAATCCTTATATTTCAGTCACAGATCCATTAACACCAAGCGATCGGGATGAATATGGGAAGACCAAAGTTGAAGCGGAAAGAAGGATTCAAGATAGTAGCATTGACTGGAGTATTTTTCGGTTGACAGCCATAATGGGAAGCAGAAATCACAAAATTGGTCCATTGATGTTTCACATGTCGTTGGATACATTAATGGAGATTGCCACTCCAGAGGATACAGCAAGGGCTTTTAATAATGCTATTGAAAAGACTGAACAATTGAGACACCGGATTTTCAACTTAAGTGGAGGGGAAAAGTGCAGAATAAAATATCGTGATTTTCTAGAGCAATCGTTTCATTTTGCGGGTTTAGGATTATTAGATTTTCCGGATAAAACTTTTGCAGAAAAGAATTTTCATTGCGGGTATTTTACCGATGGGGATCAATTGGATGAGATTTTACAATTCAGGCATGATACGATAGAAACTTTTTCCATTCACTTTAAAGAAGGTGTTCCATTTTTGCAAAAGTTTTTTACGATACTTTTTCGGAGGTGGATCAAAAGGGCGCTTTTAAAGCGTTCGGATCCTTATCAGGCATTTATAAAAAAAAATGAAGCAGAAATGAGACATTTTTTTGGGAATTAGTTGACATACTGGGGAGTTTTCGAGTAATTGTATCTCAAAGTTAAAAAGACGAAGGACGAATCTTTCATATTCTAATAAATTACGGTTTTATTTTTTTTCAATTTATTGATTTTAAGTTTATAGCAAATAAACTTAAAATCACTTAGATATAGTGCCCTACTTTTACAAGAATATGAAATATTGGAGTTCATCGGGTAAAAAAAAAGCTCCATGTTACTGGAGCTTTTTGTATATTTTAAGGTTGTATTAAACTAAGTTAGCGAATCCCATAAAGGCCATTGCTAAGATACCGGCTGTAACTAAAGCTAACGGTACTCCTTGCATCCCTTTTGGAATTTTTACAAGATCTAATTGTTCTCTGATACCGGCAAAAATTACAATGGCGAATGCAAAACCGGTTGCACTAAACATGGTGTATAACGTTCCATCAATAATTGACATATTATTTTTAGTTACTAATAAAGCTACACCAAGTACGGCACAGTTTGTAGTAATCAATGGTAAATATACTCCTAAAGCCTGGTACAAAGGAGGGCTGATTTTTTTAAGGATCATTTCAAGCATTTGAACCAATGCTGCAATAACTAAAATATAGGTAATAGTTTGTAAGAACGTTATATCTAACGCAACTAAAAAATATTTATTAATTAATGAAGTAGCAAGTGTGGCGAGGGTCATAACAAAAAGAACAGCAACACCCATCCCTAATGCAGTAGATATTTTATTGGAGACACCGATAAAAGGACAGGTTCCAAGAAATTGTGCTAAGATAATGTTATTCACTAAAATAGCACTGATAATCATTATAATATATTCCATAATTCTATATTTTTTCTGTTATTTTTTTTGTAATGCTCTCACAGTGGCGATAGTAAAACCAAATACGATAAATGCACCAGGTGCAAGAACGAGTATAAGTACTTCATTACCCACTAAAAATGGAATTTTATGTCCAAAATAGGAAGCACTACCCAATATTTCACGAACTGTACTAATGACAAGTAATGCAAATGTAAATCCAATTCCCATTCCAACACCATCTAAAAATGAGTCAAAAACATTGTTTTTTCCGGCAAATGCTTCAGCTCTACCTAAAACAATACAGTTAACAACAATCAATGGAATAAAGATCCCTAAGCTTTCAGCTAATGCTGGAACATACGCTTGAAGAATATAATCAACAATTGACACAAAAGTGGCAATTACGACTATAAAAACAGGAATACGAACTTCATTTGGTGTTACAGGTCTTAATAGTGAAATCATCACATTAGACATGATTATTACAAATGCTGCTGCCAAACCCATACCAATTGCGTTATTAGCAGAAGTAGTTACAGCTAAAGTAGGACAAGTTCCCAAAACGAGAACAAAAACTGGATTTTCTTTTATAAAACCGTTGGTTAAAATTTTTAATTTACTCATTGTTGTACCTCCTATTTTGTTGTTGTTTGGGTTGAATCTACTGTAACGGGAGTTGCATATTCTACTAATACTTGTTGAAACGCTTTATTAGCTCTATCAACCGCATCGCAAAATGCTCTGGAAGATATAGTTGCAGCTGTAATTGCATCAACATCTCCACCATCTTTTCTTACTTTCAACTTCATTGTAGATGGATTTTTGCCATTAAACTGAATAGAAAAATCACTTTTCTTTTTATCAATTTTATCTCCTAATCCTGGTGTTTCATTTGCTTTAAGAACTTCAGTTCCAAGAATATTGCCTGATTTATCAAAACCAATCATGATATCGAATCTACCTGCAAAAGCTTTTTTTGTAAATGTTTCAACGGCAGCACCAAAAAATTGGTTATCCATCTTAGCAATATAAAGAGTTAAAGAATCAACATCACCATCCATGAGTACTTTCTTTTCTTCGATAGTGCCTTTTTTTGCATCAAATCCAGGAAGTACTAGTTGGATTGCATTGTTCTTTTTTTCTAGTTTTGATTTTTCTATAGGTTCTTTTGTAACAGTATAGACTGCTGCTAATGAAGCCGCTGCTACAACTGTAATAAGTGTAAGTGATAGAACCAGTTTTAAAAATGAGGAATCTTTCTTAGCCATATTATTTTTTTTTGACTCAATTATTCAATTATTTACCAAATTTTTTAGGTTTAAAACCTTTATTAATAAGTGGGGTAAATGCATTCATTAATAATATTGCAAAAGAGACCCCTTCCGGATACGCACCAAAGACACGAATTAAAATTGTTAATACTCCGCATCCGGTACCAAAAATGATCATTCCCATTGGAGATACAGGTGAAGTAACCATATCCGTAGCCATAAAGAATGCTCCTAAGATCAAACCACCGGTAACAATATGGAAAAATGGATTAATATATTGGGTTGGATCAACCATATTTAAGATCCATGCAAATAGCAATGCAGATAATACAAATGATACTGGTATATGCCAGGTTAATATTTTCTTATAAAATAAAAATGCAGCTCCTAAAAGTAAAGCGATAGCTGAAACTTCACCAAATGAACCTCCCATATTTCCAAACAACATATCTACGTATGTAGGAAGTTTTGCTTGAATTGAATCAACAGTTCCTCCATTTTTTAAACCTTCTTTTAACATTCCAAGAGGTGTTGGACCAGTAATTACATCAGCACCAAAACTCCAAATTGGTTTAGCAACAGGCCATGTAGTCATATCAACCGGTCTTGAGATCAATAAGAAAACTCGACCTACCAATGCAGGATTAAAAGGATTATTTCCAAGTCCTCCAAATGCCATTTTTCCAACCACAATAGCTACTAAGGAACCAACAATTATCCAAGGAATAGGTAATGATGAAGGAACATTAAATGCCAATAACATTCCTGTTAATACGGCAGATCCATTTGATATTGTTGGTTTTTCATGTAAGAAATACTTTTGAGCAATATACTCAAAGGCAACACAACTTAAAATGGAAACAGCAGTTAAAATAATAACCGGTAATCCAAAGTAATAAATGGAAACTAAAAAGGCAGGAACTAAAGCAAAAATTACAGCCCACATAATTTTTTTTACAGTTACACCGTTATGTATGTGAGGTGAACCAGAGATTTGTAATAAACGATTATTCATAATAATGAATTAGTTAGACCTAAAAACTAGAAGAACTCGAAGCATTTTAAGGTTTTAAAAAATGCTCGGCAAAGATATGAAATTTATTTATTGCGTAAACACAAATTTTAAAATATTTGCACCCATTTGTAAGGCTTTTACTCTAATTGTTTCTGAATCTTTATGTACCTCATAGTCTTCCCATCCGTCACCTAAATCTGTTTCATAAGTGTACAAACAAACAAGTCTTCCTTCCCATATTAATCCAAAAGCTTGTGGTGCTTTATTATCATGTTCATGAATTTTGGGTAGTCCATTGGGAAACATATATTTTTGTTTAAAAATGGGATGATTATACGGTAACTCAACAAATTCCAATTCTGGAAAAACCTGTTTCATTTGTGTTCTTATAAACTTATCGATTCCATAATTATCATCAATATGTAAAAATCCTCCCGATATCAAATAGTTTCTTAAATTCTGAACTTCTTCATTATTAAAGACAATATTCCCATGTCCAGTGATATGAACATAAGGATATTTGTAAATTTCAACGCTACCTACATCCACGGTTTCATACTTTGGATTTAAAGTCATATCCAGATTTTTATTGCAAAAAGCAATCAAATTGGTCAACGAGGTTGGATTCGCATACCAATCCCCTCCCCCTCTATATTTCAACAATGCAATTGTTTGTCCATGCGTTAATGAAAAACTACATGAATAAACTAAAACAAATATTATCAATATTTTCTTCATATTCAACATTTTAATACCCTCCATTCCACTTTCTTATAAACCATTCACAACCTAACAATAAAACAATTACCAAGAAATAAATGATTGAATTTAATAACATATTATAATTCTTATGATAAGTTGCAATGGATTTGATATTCTCATTCGATTTAAGATCATTTTCCAGTTTAGACATCTCTTTAACGTTATAAAACTTACCTTTGGTTTGAACAGAAATTGTATTCAATAACTGATAATTCGCTTTTAAATTCTGATTTTCAACCATCATTTGACGAACAGAAAATGCACCCGATTTGTTATATGTTTTTGATCCAAATTGTGTGGAAGCAATCCAGGTATAATCATCCGGAGGCAGTTCTCCAATATTTAGCTGATAAGAATTATTGTTTTTTGAAAACTGATAAGGGTATTTCTTTCCTGATGAGGATTGAATAACCATGTTTACATCTGAATTATTGATTAACTCATAACTTTCATTATACAATTCCGCATTGAAATTGATCTGATCATTTTCATTGTAAAGGTTTTTTGAATTAACTCTAAACAAACTTTTATCCCCTTTTGCAGAAAGGTACAAGGCTATTTTATTAATTATTTCGTTAAAAACATCGCAATTATCAGTGTATAAATGATCATATAACTTCCATTGCCAGATTCCGGACCCAGTAATTACACCACTTTTTAGTCCTAATTGATCATTAAAAACAATCAACGGATAGTTGGTAGCCACACCTCCAATTTTTTGATAGAAAAATACGTTTGCGCCCACACTTACATTGTAATCTCCAAATTGGGTGATTAATGGTGGTAATTTAGGTAATAGTTGTTTTGCCTCTTCAGAAAATGTAAAAGAAATAAAATTATTATTAAAAGAGGGTAAAGATTCATTTGTTAAATCTTTGTTCTTTACAATTGACACCCCACTTTTTAAAGTATTAAAAATCGATAAATTTGATTTAGGTCCTAAAATGTAAAGCACACTGGCTTTCGTTTTTTGAATCTCATTCATCAAATTTTGTGCCGAATTTTGGAGAGATGGCAATTGATGTAAAATCACGAGAGAATAGGAATTTAAAGATCCTTTAAATTCATCAATACTCATCACATCTAATTGATATTTATCTGAAAGTTCTAAAGCAGATTTAATGGCTGCGATATCCGGATGAGGAGCATTATATATGATTGCAATTTTCTCACGTTCATCAACAACTTCGATATAAAAAGGGGAAGTGTTATTTTTATAAGTAATTTCACCATCTAATTGCGATAAGACCACTCTATATTTCAGCATTCCTTTTGATTTCGCTTCAAAATTGGTTTTAATGGTTGTAAAAAACTGATTATTAGCAATAGCAATATTCGTAGAAAAAACTTCGTTATTTCCTTGAAATATTGACAATTGCGCAGTTTTACCTTTTAATTTATTAGCTGCAACTTTAATTTCTACCGGGAAAATATTGCCTTTAAAAGTTTGAGCATTATGGGTAATTCCGGCTATGAACAAATCAGTTTGTATATCAGGATTTCCCATTCCAATAGTATAAACAGGAAATTTTGATTGTTTCAAACTATAAATCGGATTAGAACCTTTATTGATAATTCCATCTGAAGCTAAGACAACAGCACCTACGTTTCTGTTCGAGTAAATGGTATTCATTTCTTCGAATAAATCTGATATTTGAGTACTTTTATCAGAAAATTCAAAACTATTTTCGTCCACTTTACGAGAATTATCACCTATACTATATAATATAACATCATATTTATCTCCAAATTGTGTTATCAAAGATTTATACTGTTTGGGAAATTCATTTTTATAATAGAGCGAATCAGCTCCTGAAATGATAGATTCCGATTGATCTAAGGCAAACAAAAGGATTGGCTTTTCCGATTTTTTAAGTGTCATTTTAGTTAATGGAGCGAGTAATAAAAAGGCAATTAAGGCAATAGATAAACCTCTTAAGGCCATTAATATTTTCAGATTACGTTTACCAAAATCGATATCTTTGTTTTTGTAATAAAGTAAAAATGAGAAAAGAACTCCAATTAGGATACATAATAATGAGAGCCAAATAGAATATTCCGTTAGGATTGCCATGTTTTTTCAATTAGATCGCAAAATTACAATAAAAATTTTATCTTTGTAATCTTGAATTATTAATTCATTACACAATGATAGACCCATCGATCGAACCTTCCTGGAAAGCAAAAATGCAAAATCAGTTTAATCAACCCTATTTTGCAGATTTGAAAGATTTTTTAACTGAAGAAAAAAAGAGCTATACTATTTTTCCTCCCGGTTCACTCATCTTTAACGCTTTTAATTTAACACCTTTTGATCAGGTTAATGTTGTTATTCTAGGACAAGATCCCTATCACGATTTCGGGCAGGCACATGGATTATGCTTTTCAGTGATGGATGGTATTCCTTTCCCAAAATCGCTCATTAATATTTTTAAAGAACTCAAAGATGATGTAGGTTTTGAAATGCCCATGAGTGGAAACTTAGAAAAATGGGCCAAACAAGGGATTTTATTACTAAATGCCACATTAACAGTTCGTGCACATCAAGCAGGCTCACATCAGAATAAAGGTTGGGAACAATTTACTGATCAGGTAATTAGAACTATTTCTGATGAAAAAGAGGGAATTGTTTTTTTATTATGGGGAAATTATGCCAGGGCAAAAAAAGTTTTAATTGACTCCAAAAAACATTTCATTCTGGAAACCGTGCACCCCTCCCCTTTATCGGCATACAATGGTTTTTTTGGTTGTAAACATTTTTCAAAAACTAACGAAATTCTGAATCAACAAGGTAAAACTCCAATAAATTGGCAGTTGTAATAAATTACTTGCTCATTTGCTTTTTCACAAGCTCAATATTCTTTTTTACACTTTCACTGTTTGGATTTGTCTGATTGGCTTTTAGTAAATAGGTAAGAGCTTTTTCCAATTGTCCTTGAATTGCGTAGCTAACTCCCATATTCTCAAGTGAGTTAGCATGGTTAGGGTTGATTTGTAAAGCTTTGTTAAAGTAAAACCTAGCACTATCCATTTGAAATAATCCTTGTCCAAAAATTTTACCTTTAAGACTAAGGGCATCCGGATTGTTTGGATTTTCTTGCAATATCTTATTGATATTTTCAAAAGCTTTGGGGATCTCTTTTCTGATAATCATATCTGCTATTTCATCCAATTGATTCCCTTTCCATTTTGTCATAACAATTGCAGCATTCTGAGCGGCTATAGGGTCCTCCGGATTGTTTTTGGCTAAATTAGCATAAATTTGATAGGAAGTTTCGTACTCTCCTTTTAGAAAGTAGTACTCTCCCGAAAGTAATAATGCATTATAACTGGTAGGATCGAGCAATAAAGCTTTATCTAAGTACTTTTTAGCTAACTTTAAATTTTTCTCTTTTTTGTTTTCATGATACAACTTTATATAGCTTCCTCCGGCAGAAATGTTGCACTTGATGCTATTTTCAGATATTTCTACATCATGAGTAAAAAGAGTAATATCGTTTTCCCAAGTGAAATTCCGGGCAAAAGTTTTTCCCATATAAAATAACATTACCGGAATCAATATCGTGAATGCAAGATTTCTGGAACTGTTCTTTTTCGATTCTTTATTCTTCATCAAAAGCAAAAATAAATAAGCGCAAACGATCGAAAAACCTAAAAGGGGAACAAAAACGAATCTTTCATTCATTAAGGTTCCAACTGAATAAAGGAGATTTGAAGTAATCGAAAAAGTAATTATAAAAAATAGAATTGCAAATGAAATGATTTTTTTCCTGGATACTGTTTTTAATGCATAAACGATTACAAAAATTACACTAATAAGGATTATCCATACAATTGGATTAGAAAAATTGGTGATCTCAATTTGAAGTGGATAGTAATCGTGTGTTAAAGGATGTGGAAAAATCATCAATTTGAGATAGATTCCCCATGTCAACAATACTGTCGCAATTTTTTCAAAAAAAGTGGCATTGACAAACGGGTTGTTTAAAATATTTGGATCCACTTCGGATGCCATGAAAGCCCCTAACACTTTTGATCTGATAATCAAGAAAAATATTGAAGCCAGAGCAAGAGGAATCAAAGTAAGAATATAATCTTTTGCTGTTTTTTTAGTATTTAAAAAATAGATAGCTAAAGGGATAACCGCTAAATAAGTTATTGCATTTTCCTTAGAGAATAGAGCAAAAACAAAAGAAATCAATGAGAGAATGAGCCAAAAATATCGATGGGTTTTCACATATTTCAAGCTACACCAAAGAGTTAAAACAGCTCCTAACATGCTTAAAATCTCATCTCTTCCCTTGATATTCGTAACCGCTTCTGTATGAATAGGATGCAAAGCAAATAGCAAGGTTGCGATAAATGGTATCGACAAATACCATTTATCATTTTCATATTTCTCGAAAACAATTTGAAGTGTTTTAAGAATCAAAAAACAAAGGAGAATATATAGTAAAATATTGACCAAATGGCTTACGAAAGGGAGTATGGAATCTTCAAAAAGTTTTTCATTTTTTTGATCTCGGTTAAAACCCACTTTTTCTTTCAAGTCATGTCCAAAAGTCTCATATTCAACCACAAACGAGAGTTGAGAAACGGGACGATATCGACCACCAGCTACTAAGTTCTTAGAATGTCCGAAATATCCTGAGAAAGAATCTTTAGTAAAAATATCTTTAACACCTTGAAAACCTTTCAGGGTATAATCATTTTCAAAAATGACTAACCGATCATCAAGAGCATAATCTAAGGTTAATGAATTAGAATAGGATAGAAAAATAAAAATGGAGATTAATAAAAATCTAAGGGTATTCTTTTTCATAAAAAGTTAGATTAATGTTACACTAATTCATTACCGCATATCTGATTTTCAGTAATTTTAAAAGAAGAGCTTCTATTTCACTTAATGGCAACATGTTAGCGCCATCAGACAATGCATTCTTTGGATCTGGATGTGTTTCAATAAACAAACCGTCAAAACCAACAGCGATACCTGCTTTAGCGATAGTTTCAATTAAATCTGGTCTTCCACCGGTTACGCCGCTTGGTTGGTTAGGTTGTTGTAAAGAATGAGTACAATCTAAAACTACGGGACACTCATTGTTTTTAAGTTCTTTAATACCCCTAAAATCAACGACGAGATCCTGATATCCAAAAGAGGTTCCTCTTTCAGTCACCATCACTTGTGGATTTCCCATTGCTCTTACCTTTTCAACAGCATATTTCATTTGGTCAGGTGACATAAATTGACCCTTTTTAATATTAACTATTTTGCCAGTTTTAGCAGCTGCTTGAATGAGTTCTGTTTGACGTGATAAAAAGGCAGGTATTTGGATAATATCGGCAACATCAGCCACTTTCTCAATTTCTTCAACAGAATGAACATCGGTTACGATTGGAACTTCTAGTTCTTTTTTAATTTTTTCTAAAACTTGAATGGCTTCATTATCACCAATTCCGGTAAAAGAATAGAGTGAAGAACGATTAGCTTTTTTATAGGAAGCTTTAAAAAAGAAATGAATCTCGTATTTTTTGCAGATATCAGAAAGAATTTGCGCAATAGAATAGGTAATTTCTTCGTTTTCAACAACACAAGGACCTGCAATTAGAAAAAAATTATTGTTTTGATAAGTTAACATAATATAAAGATTTAATGCGCAAAAATATGTTAAAATTTTATATCTTTGGAATCTATTTTTTACTATTCTTTTTAGTATTTTTGCAGATGCTACAATAAGATGAAAACTTTTACGAATATGGACTCGGAAATCAAAAAATGCGTTGATTTATTACTGGATGGAAAAGTGATCCTTTATCCTACAGATACTGTTTGGGGTATCGGATGCGATGCAACCAATGTGGATGCAATAAATCGAATATACAAAATTAAAGAAAGACAGGAAAGAAAAAGTTTAATGATTCTCCTAGATAACGAGAACAAACTTCCCCTTTATGTATCAAAAATCCCATTAATTGCATGGGATCTTTTAGCACACACTTATAGACCAACAACTTATATTTATCCAACTGCCAAGAATTTACCTCAAGAATTAATTCCAAGTGATGGAACTATCGCAATAAGAATTGTTAAAAATAAATTTTGCCAAAAGTTAATCCATCATTTAGGAAGACCACTCATTTCAACTTCAGCCAACATAAGTGAACATCCTACACCTCAAATTTTTCAAGAAATAGCTCCTGAAATATTAGAGCGCGTTGATTATATTGTACCAAAGGAATTTGATGAAGCCCGAGATTTAAAGCCTTCTCGTTTAATCAAATTTTTGGATGATTATAATTTTGTAATTATTAGAGAATAAACAAAAGATATGAAAATTGCTGTTTTTCCGGGCTCGTTTGATCCAATAACTAAAGGACATGAAGATGTCATTAACAGAGCATTACCTCTTTTTGATAAGATCATTATTGCCATTGGATTACATCATGAAAAGAATGGGTTTTTCGCTATAGAAGACAGAATAAGTTTCATAAATCAATGTTTTCAAAATCCAAAAATTGAAGTACATACATACTCCGGATTAACTGGTAATTTTTGTATTGAAAACAATGCAAAATTCATTCTTCGTGGCATTAGAAATGGGATTGATTTTGAATATGAAAAAGATATGGCTCAAAATAACAAAAAGATTTTTCAAATCGACACGCTCTTTTTTATTTCTACTCCTGAATTATCATTTATTTCTTCTACTATTGTTAGAGATTTATTAAAACATAATGGAGATATATCCTCTTTAGTTCCTCATCAAGTTAAATTGTAATAAATGAATATTAGCAATAAGAGAATAATTGGAATATTCTTTCTTCTTTTGGCTTTTTCTATAGTAGCTTGGGCACAGAAACCAAAAGAAATTATCATTGAAGGGGAAGCCCCTTTTGCTGCTAACTATGAGATCAGATTGATTACATACACCGATTACATCACTTATACTCCCCAAAAATCAGCATCTGCTAAAATTTCTCCAAATGGGCACTTTAAATTATCATTTAAGGCTAATACCATTTGTCTAGCTGAGATTGAAATCAACACATCATCAGCCGAATTTTTCCTAGTTCCTGGATATACTTACAATTTTGATATTTCAATGGATGAACAGTTGTTTAAAATGTTCAATCCGGCAGATGAAAATGGTTATTTGCAAATTAGACCTAAAACGATTGACACAAACGATCTGAACTTGAAAATTCAAAAGTTTAATTACTATTTTGAATTTTTAGTAGAAGAGTATCTTAATCAAATCACTATTCATAAAAATCACTTTGCTTTCGATTCATTAGAAATGAAAGTAAAAGAGAAATTTCCTGTTGAATATTTACCGACTAATTATTATTATTCCTACATTTTTTACACGTTAGGACAACTTGAAGCGATAACTTATGGAAAAGAACCACAAAAAACATTTAACAAGTATTTAAATAATGATTTCATTTTATATGACAATCCTGCATATATGACACTTTTCAATTATTACTACGATAACTATCTCTATCTTTCTCCCCGAATTTCAAAAGTTGTATTAGATGCTGCAATTAACGAGAAATGTGATTATTTGATGCTTTTTAATGCTGTTGGTAAAGATTTTTCATTGGTTAACGAAAAGTTAAGGGAGTTGGTAATTATAAAGAATTTATCACAATTCATTGGAAATGAAGAATTTAATCAAGACAATATTTTTAAGTTGTTAGATTATATAGTTCAAAACACTAAATTTTCTGAACATAAAATCATTGCAGATAATTTAGTAAAGGAAGTCACAAAATTTGATTCGGGCAATAATGTTCCCAAATTTGATTTCCGTTATGCAAACGGATCCAAATTCAATTCTAAAGACTTTGAAGGGAAATGGATCTATTTTCAATTTTTCTCCACTCAATGTGCTGATTGTATTCGTGAGATGTTGGTAATTGATGAATTGATGAAAATTCACAAGGATAAAATTACTTTCGTAAGTGTTTCGGTAGATGCTGATCAAACAAAATTCACGCAATTCAGAAAAAGATACAATCAATTTGATTGGGAATTTGTAAATTTTAATCAATCTTATGAATGGTTAAAATCGATGGAAATTTATTCACTACCTGAATATCTATTGTTTTCGCCGGACGGAAAATTATATTCGAGATATCCACCTGCAATAGACCAAGATTTATCGTTATTTTTATTACGATTATTTTCAGAGGAAGAGGAGGAAACGAATCCTTTGGATGTAAGAGGAGGAGAATAGAAAATTTTAAAAGTTTTAGGTCTCCCTCCCGACGGAGCACTCTCCAATATTCTAGTGAATGCAGGATAAAATAGTGTCTAAATACTTCATTTTGAATTAATTTCATACAATCACAATTTTGCATCCAATCAACATCCTACTTTTATAAGAATAATTTTTTCCCTGATTACCATTCCCCAAAACTCTTAACTCTTCACTCTTATCTCTTAACTCTTTTAGGCATTCCCCTTTGGCGTTGCTCAACTCAATTCCCAACTCAACGAATATGAAAACCGTCGCTAGCCAAAGGGTCGGTCTCCGGCCTGTACTCCTCGTTTCGCTGCAAGGGTCTGAGCGGCCGGGCAGTAGCTCCCAGGGTCGCTCTGCCCGATCCGTCATCCCCTAAGCAGCTCAACTTGC
>Ga0209098_1001270_pt1 | contig 24643 bp, 19 predicted proteins | sample AD_JPNHW1_MetaG_FD_184429 | JGI IMG/M metagenome (GOLD analysis project Ga0209098, IMG submission 184429) | Active sludge microbial communities of municipal wastewater-treating anaerobic digesters from Japan - AD_JPNHW1_MetaG (SPAdes) (version 2) | ecosystem: Engineered > Bioreactor > Anaerobic...
CCACTTAGGTATCTCCCCAACTTTAAAAACCTTGAGCCGATGGAGGGATTCGAACCCCCGACCAGCTGATTACAAATCAGCTGCTCTGGCCTACTGAGCTACATCGGCAACCTATGAGAACTCTGATCCTTTAGGGTTTTATATACCCCTCAAAATCGGAGGGCAAATGTATATATATTTTATTTATACGCAAAATAATTCAAATATTTTTTTTCATAAAAACAATTAAGCCTTTTTCCCTTGTTTTTGTTATATCTAAAAACTGATTCAACTAAGGAAAAAGGCTTATCTATTACCTTAATTTATATAAGGCTGATTTAAAACGTTATAATCCTTTTACTTTTTCTTTATGCTTCTTAATTTGGTTTTTTAATGCATCAACACATTCGTCAACTGCTTCTTCAAAAGTTGCACATTGTTTATGCGCAAAAAGATCTGAATTAGGAACATTTAACCGAATTTCTACAATCTTATTTGCAACTTCTTGCGGTTTCTCGGCGCGAAGAAATACTTCCGCATCAATAATATTATCAAAGAATCGTTCAAGCTTATTAACCTTTTGGTTAATGAAGTCGATCAGCTTCTTGTCAGCGTTGAACTTGATCGATTGGACTTTTACGTTCATAGTTAATCCTCCTTTATCTAATTAAGCTCTTGGATGAGCCTGTTTGTATACTTTTTTTAATTTCTCGAACGAACTGTGTGTATAAATTTGTGTGGCACTTAAATTCGCATGTCCTAATAAATCTTTTATTGCATTAAGTTCAGCACCCTGATTTAATAAATGGGTAGCAAAAGTATGTCTAAGAACGTGCGGACTCTTCTTTTCTAAAGTTGTTACCTCTGATAGGTTTGATTTAACTATCCGATAAACCATCCTTGGGTAAATCGGCTTCCCTTTATCTGTTAAAAACAAAGATTTTTCACTCTTGTTTAATTCTAGTGTCTCTCTTACTTCAAGGTATTCCGAAATTAGTTTAGTAAGTTCGGGGTGCATCGGAATAATTCGCTCTTTATTCCCTTTTCCGAGTACCTTGATAGATTGTGATGAAAAATCAACTTTATCTAAGGTTAACCCAACAAGTTCGGATAAACGTATTCCTGTAAAATAAAATAAGACAATAATCAATCGATCCCTTACTCCCGAGTAATCGGTTTCGTACCTATCTTTATTAATAACTTTATTCATCTCATTCTCTCCAAGAAACGAAGGCAATCGCTTTCCCGATTTAGGTGGAATAATACGACAAAGAGGATTTGATTTAACAATCCCTTCGCGTAGTAAATATTTGAAAAATGTTCTGAGTGACGAAAGTTTTCGATTGGCTGATCGTGTTGTATAGCCCTGCGAAAGTAATGATGATAACCAATACCGAACCTGGCGATGAGTAATCCCATTGAACTGATCCTTTTCAGGATCATAGCCACAAAATTCGAAAAACTGCTTGACATCATCACCATAGGATCTGATTGTATGAGCAGAATACCCTTTTTCGACTTTAAGATATTTTATGAAAGACGCCAGCATATTCTATGAATGCAATATAGCAATTATGCGGCTAAAGCGCAAAAAAAATCAGGCATAAAAACGCCTGAAAAATGCTTTTAAGAAAGTGGTATTTTCTACTCTTCTTTCTGTTGGATTTGCTGAATGTAAATGGCTTTCTTTACAGTTTCCCTATTGCTAATAGAGGGTTTTGTAAATGCTTGACGTGCACGAAGCTCTTTCATAATTCCAGTTTTCTCGAATTTTCTTTTGAACTTCTTTAGCGCTCTTTCAATGTTTTCGCCTTCTTTTATTGGTACGATGATCATATCTTTTAAATTTATGAGGTGCAAAATTACACTTTATCAAATATAAATCAAATATTAATAAAAAAAATTTTATGAGAGTTTAAAAATTCTTCATAGAACCTAAGATAAAACTGCCTTAGTTGGTTGTTAAATAACTTTTGATTCTAACGTACTTGTCTGAAGGTAGCAATTTGTTGTCCAACAACTCTTTTCTATTTTTAATATTTCCAACTTTACTTCGATAATAGATAATTGCTTTAGCCTGATAATCGGAAATATAGGGATGTTTCTTCAGCTCCTCGTAAGTAACTAGGTTCAAATTGATAAATTTTATTTTGGTAGAGTCTAAAGTGATATTTGAAGCAATGCTATTAATAAGTTCTTTTCGCACTCCATATACTTCACCTAGCTGATCGATACGAATATAGCCACCTAATAGGTCGCGATAGGCTATGATTCGTCGGGCAAACGCTTTGCCTATCCCTTTTATTTTAGTGAGTTCGAGTGAATCTGCCGTATTTAGTTCAACAACTATTGGTTGTTGATTAATTTTTGGAATAGAATCTTTATTCGTTTGTTTATTGCTTTTTGAAAGAAAACTAATTTTGATCCAAGGTTTAAGTCTTTTAAACATGGTTGAATCAATTACATACATTTTAGAGAACTCTTCAGGGCTTTTAAAATATCCACCTTTACTTATATACCTTTCTATAACTTGAGCTTGCTTAACCGATAACCCTAATTGAACAAATTCCTCGATAGTTGTATTGTTAGGATCGAAGAAAAAATAGTTTGGATTTTTATGCAAATCTAATTCTTCGTGTTCAATTGGGTTGCTGGCGCTTTTTATTGATTCGTCAGGTTTTTGGGTTAAAGCTGAAAAAAAACTATCGGCTTGTGAGTAAAAACCAGAGTTCTTACTAGGGATTGCTTGAAAAAAGGATCTGTAGAAATATGGCGATAGTATTAGTAGAATGATTATTACTACAAGAACAATAATTCCATTTCGTTCAGTTTTTGAAAAAACAAAATATTCTTTTGTTCCTGAGTGCTTAGATTTCATAATGAATTGTTGAATACATTATTACAAATTGTTAATATCTTGATCATTTATAAATCTAATTTGACAAATATTTTTATAAAAAACAAAAAGACCGAATACATATCCGGTCTTTAAACAATTTATCATGAAATTGATTAGGCAATGTCTATCTCTTTACAAAGGTAAACATCTTGAATTGCGTTAAGGATATTAACTCCATCGCTCATTGGACGTTGAAAGGCTTTACGTCCGCTGATTAGTCCCATACCCCCTGCCCTTTTATTAATTACAGCAGTAGTAACAGCTTCGGCTAAATCGCTTGCTCCGCTCGATGCACCACCTGAATTTATTAATCCCGAGCGACCATTATAACAATTAATTACCTGATACCTTGTCAAGTCGATTGGATGTTCAGAAGAAAGTTGGGTGTAAACTTTATCGTGCGTTTTCCCGAAATTGATTGCCTTAAACCCTCCGTTATTCTCAGGAAGTTTTTGTTTAATAATATCAGCCTGTATAGTTACTCCTAAATGGTTAGCCTGACCAGTTAAATCGGCAGCAGTATGATAATCAACTCCATCCTTTTTAAACCCGTTATTACGAAGATAGCACCAGAGAACTGTTACCATGCCCAACTGGTGAGCGTATTCAAACGCTTCTGCAACCTCAATGATTTGTCGGGTTGATTCCTCTGATCCGAAATAAATAGTAGCGCCAACTGCTGTAGCTCCGAGATTCCATGCCTCTTCAACTGATCCATACATGATTTGATCGTACTTATTGGGATAAGAAAGAAGCTCGTTATGATTAATCTTTACAATAAAAGGAATCTTATGAGCGTATTTCCTTGATACCGAAGCCAATACCCCAAAGGTTGATGCGACAGCATTTGCCCCTCCTTCAATTGCAAGCTTAACAATATTTTCAGGGTCAAAGTAAACAGGGTTCGGAGCAAATGATGCTCCAGCTGAATGCTCAATCCCTTGGTCGACAGGGAGAATAGAAAGATAGCCAGTTCCCGCCAAACGACCATGATTGTACATTGCATTTAAACTTCGAATAGTTTGAATTGAGCGGTTTGAGTTTGAAACTACGCGATCGAGAAAATCGGGACCGGGAAGGTGCAAAAGTTTTTTATCAATTGTATTACTCTTATGTTCGAGTAAATACTTTGCTTTATCACCAAGCACCTCAATAATTTCATTATATGTCATGGCTTTAAGTTTAGGTTATAGTGTAAACAAACCTACGATTTTTTAGGTGAAAAGTCAATCAGTAGAATTGTGAGAATTTAGAAAGGATAACCTATACCAAAATTGAAGGTCCAGTCGTCATAAGTGAATCCTCTGACGAATACCCATTTCTGGATATTAGGGTCATCATCAGGAATTGCAGGATCATATATCCTTAAACCGAAATCAAATCGAACAGTTAAAAAACCTAGGTTTGCCCTAAAACCTGTTCCGGTTCCTAAAGCAATTTGTTTATAAAAAGCACCAGGTTTAAACCTTGCCTTTTCGTTTTCATCATTAAAAGCCCATATATTACCAGCATCTATAAATAAAGCCCCCTCGAGCTGCCAAAAAATCTTATACCTATATTCAATGTTCGCCTCAAGTTTAATATCCCCAGTTTGGTTGAAGTAACCAGAACTTTCTGTTTTTACCGAACCTGGACCAAGACTCCTAGCACTCCATGCTCTAATTCCGTTTGCTCCACCAGAGAAATACTTCTTATCAAAAGGTAATGCATTTGAGTTGCCATAAGGGTACCCTACTCCAGCAAATAATCTGTAAACAAAAGTATTATTGATGTCAATAACTTGATGGTAGGTAATATTAATATCGGAACGCAAGTACTGGGAGAAACTAGTGTTAAATATTTTATATGTGCTATCGGCGGATTTGCTTCCAAATTCAGAGTAAAGTGAATACAAAATATTTCCGGATGACTCTAGGTTAAAGCGTAAATAGGTATAATTGGTATTCTTCTGTAGGTTCTGATTATTATACGTTAAACTATAACTTGATAGAGTAATAATCTGATTCTTGTAACTATTCTCAAGATATTTACCCTTAATCTGATCATAAAATGTTGAACTTATATTTGTCAGGTTAATTGCATTAATTTCAACGGGATTAATGGTATGAGTCAGGTATCTTGAGTTCATCCAAACATAACCAAACATTAAACTGGCAATTGTCCTAGTATAATCTGGTCGACGTTGAAAATTATAAGAGGCAGTAATTTGTGTTCGGGGGCTGTACTTCTTTATAAACTCTTTACTTCCCAATGGACTTAAGAATTTAGGAATACTAAGACCAACCGAGCCCCCAAGTTCAAGCGAGTATCTGAAGTTAAATGCCCCTGAACTTTTATTTTTCTGAACAGTTTCAACCAAACCCCTTAATTTAATATCGAATATTTCGGCTCCTTTGAAAAGATTTTTATGCTGATAACCTAAATTACCCTCGGCACCAAATGCACCAGAAGTATTTGTTCCCACAAACTCTGCTTGGTAACTTTGCAAAGTATGAGGTGTTAGCTGGACATAGCAGTTTAATAATCCTGTTGAGATTGAATCCTTCTTAGGAGTTTCTTCAAAGTTTAATACGTTGTTGTTTTCCTGTTTGGATGAATCTTTTTTTGCCTCAGCAAAATAAATATTAACCATTCGGAAAACCTTAAGGGAGTTAAAGTTATTCTGCGATTTTTGGACAATATCTTCAGAATAGAAACTCCCTGGGCGAATAAAATTTGACTGATCAATAACCTTGTATTCAATTCCAGGATCTCCTGGGAAAATATAATTTATCCCATTATACCCAACTGTATCAACATTTATATTAGCCTGATTACCAATCAATTTTCGGGGATCATAATTTGGGTATAGGTAAACTTTATTGATCTTGTACTTTAAATAGCTTAATGGAATTTTTGTACCCTCCTCGTTAACCCTAAACTGATTCTTAATATTAAGGAGTAAATCTACTTTATGCTTCCCAATTGATGTATCTGCTGTAAATGTGATATTGTCTTTTGAAAAAAAGTAATACCCATTATTTTGAAGGTACGACTGTAGTCTGCTCCGCTCATCCTGTAAAACATCAACATCTAAGGGTTTGCGTTTCTTAATAAGTGAATTTAGCGTATCCGATCTAACAAGCCGGTTAATTACAGTATCTTCAATAAAATATCTTATCGTTTTAACTTTATAGGGCACTCCCGTTTTGATAGTATAGGTAACATTAGCTTTCTTTTTCTTGGGGTAAGTAATCGACTCTTTAACAGATGCCTGATAGTAACCTTTACTTTGAAGATAAAGTTTTACATTCAAAGCGCTCTCATTGGTAAGAAACGTATCAAGGATAACCGGTTCTTCCCCAATAGTTTTAAGCCATTTGTTTATACCTTTATATTTATATGGATTTGCTGTATTGTAAACCCTTAAGTGAAAACGAAATCCTAAAATTCTTTTATTCGGCTTTTGACGAAGGTAAGGCTCAATATCTCCCTCTTTTAAATCTTTTGAATCAATTTCAATATTTGATTTATTCAACAAATACCTTTCATCAGGTACATTTCGAGTAATTTTACATGATGCAAAAAAAATTATAACTAGACAAGGGAAAAGCAGATTAACTCTGCTTTTATATCTTTTACTTAATGTATTGTCTTTTTTATAATTCATATTAAAAAAGGGAATTTTATCCCTTAAAAGCATCAGAAAGATAGGAAAAGCTTTTCATTCTAAGGTATTCCTTTAAATAATTTCCCCGCTCATTGGTAAACAAAAAGTGTACAATTACCTATATTCGCTTCATAAAAAACGCAAATGAAAAGCTTTTTATTAAAAAGCCATAAATTTACATTTTATAAATTACAGTAGTAAATTGAAAAGATGCTAAGCAAGAATTCCATAAAATATATAAACTCATTGCGGGTTAAAAAAATTCGAAATGACAATAATCTGTTTATTGCCGAAGGAGAACGATTGATTGGTGAAATAATTGAATCTCAACTGAAAGTAAAAACTATTTACTACAACTCTGACTGGTCGAGTAATATTAAAAGTTTTGATTTTGAATGTGTTGAGATCAGCAATGATGAGATGAAAAAAATAAGCGGTTTAACAACTCCATCTAAACTATTGGCTGTGGTTAATATTCCAAACTATTCTATCTCAGATTGTAAAATAGACAACTCGCTGGCTCTTGCACTTGATGATATTCAGGATCCGGGAAATTTTGGTACAATAATTCGGCTTGCCGATTGGTTTGGTATTGATAGTATTCTATGTTCTAATAACACTGTGGATGCTTACTCTCCTAAGGTTGTTCAATCGTGTATGGGAGCAATTTCTAGGGTAAAAACTATTTATTGTGATTTAGAAAAAACCCTTCAGGATTCCAAGAAGATAAATTTACCTGTATATGGTACCTTTATGGAAGGAGCCAATATTTATAATGAGAACCTACCTAAAAATGGAATTATTGTAATGGGGAATGAAGGTAATGGCGTTAGTAAAGGGATAGAAAAGTTTATCACCAAAAAAATCCATATACCAAGTTTTGCTAGTAATCGAACAACGGTGGAGTCATTGAATGTAGCCATGGCAACGGCAATTGTACTTTCAGAATTCAGAAGAAGATAATCTCTAAGCTAAATATTTCATAACACCTTCGGCGCACCTTTCTCCATCAACAGCTGATGATACGATGCCTCCAGCATAACCAGCACCTTCTCCTGCTGGGAAAAGACCTTTTATTTGAACATGCTGTAAAGTTTCAGGATCGCGAGGAATACGAATAGGTGATGATGTTCTAGATTCAACACCCAAAATTATTGCATCATTGGTTAAGAAACCTCTCATTTTTTTCCCAAATTCTTTAAAACCCTCTTGTAACCGATAAGATATTCCTTTAGGCAACCATTCGTACATATCAGAAGAGTTTACACCTGGATGATACGAACAAGCAGGTAGTGTGCTTGACGGTTTTCCATTTACAAAGTCTAATAAACGTTGTGCAGGAGCTTTTACTCCGAATGTTCCATTCTGTGAGGCCAATTTCTCAAGATCGCTTTGATACTCAAGCCCAGCAAAAACGCCTAGTTTAGAATATGATTGCAAATCATCCAATCGCACCTCAACTACAATTCCAGAATTTGCCCAACGCGAGTTTCGTTGAGATGGAGACATTCCATTTACAACAACTTCGCCCGGAGACGTAGCTGCAGGTACTATAAAACCTCCTGGGCACATGCAGAAAGAATATACCCCTCTCCCATCAACCTGATGGACTAAGTTATAGGCAGCGGCAGGTAAAAATTGATCCCTTTTTACTCCATGATACTGAATTGAGTCAATTAATTCCTGTGGGTGTTCCACTCTAACGCCCATTGCAAAAGGCTTAGCCTCTATTAGAATATTCTGCGCAAAAAGTGTTCTGTAAATATCCTTTGCAGAATGACCTGCTGCAAGAATAACTGCACTACCATCAATTATTTGCCCATCAGCTAATTTAACCCCTACTGCCTTATTATCTTTTAGAAGAATAGAAGCAACTCTGCTGTTAAATAAAAACTGTCCTCCGTGACCAATAATTGTTTCCCGAATTTTAGTAATTACACCCGGTAGTTTGTTTGTTCCGATATGAGGGTGTGCTTCATAAAGTATGCTTTCGTCTGCACCGTGATTGTAAAAAGTGTATAATATTCTTTTAGTATCACCGCGCTTTTTTGAACGTGTGTAAAGCTTGCCATCCGAGAAAGTTCCAGCACCGCCTTCTCCATACGCATAGTTTGAGTCAGGGTTTAATTGGTGATCCCTGCTTAGTAGAGCGATATCGCGCTTCCTATCGCTTACCGGTTTGCCACGCTCAATAATAACTGGTTTAAATCCTAATTCTATTAGCCTAAGTGCTGCAAATAACCCCGCTGGGCCAGCGCCAACAATCACAACTGGTTTGGAATTTTGAACATCCTTATATATTATGATTGGAGCATCAGGATCAATCACCTCATCTGAGCCATAGTATCGAATCCCTAAATTAACTTTGATTTTTTGCTTACGAGCGTCAATAGATTTTCTGATAATCTTGAACTCCCCAACCTTATCAACCTTAATGTCCAATGATTGAGCAATAGCCTTTCTGATATAACTAATATCAGCAGCCTGATTTGGAAAAAGCTCTATGCTAATTTCAACTGACATTTAAGAAATTGATTATAAGAGTTATTCAAAATGGAACGATATCTCAAAAAGGCGGGAATTCATCGTTTCTATGGCCTGAACATAATTCTCAGCACCATCGGCATAATCGTTTGATAGAACATTAAATACACCAACTGAGTACTTCAATTCTACTGAAAACTTGAAATACTGAAGAAAAAAATCAGTACCAAAACCAATTTCGTAGTATGCATCAAACTTGGATAAACGCAAAAGTACACCTTGCTGGATGTTCAACTTTTTGTAAGCTGCTAAATCAATCCTACAATTTCCACCCATTAATAAATATGGTCGCACATTACTTACCCTATTGGCTGAGTATTTGACTCCAAAAGGTAGATCAATAAATGAAGACTCTATCTTCATCTGGTGTTCGAGTTTACTTTCTGGATAAAAAAAGTTTAGATTTCGTTGCCCAAATGCGTAACCGGGTAAAAAACGTAAATGAAAGTTCTCTGCTAACCTATAATCTACAATAGCGCTAACATTAAATCCTGGTGTTAAATGGCTTACATCAACAAAGTATTGAGTAGTGTCTTGCAAATCTGGTGAAACTTCTATACCTCTTCCATTCTTAATTCTAAAATCCATTGTATTCAAACCCAAAGAAAAGCCAAACCTCAAACGCTTCCCCGTATCATAATCAGGATCGTTTAGATGAACAGGTTTCTTGTACTGAGCGTTTGCAGCTAAAGCAAACATCAGCATAATCAGTAAAACAGAATATTTTTTAGACGAATTCAATGCTTTAAAATTACCCTTTTACAAACGACTTTTTGTTTTATTTATTATGATGATTAAAACTCTTGCTTACTTCCTTCATAAATTGTTGCTATTCCAAAGGTCAACCTTTTTATTTTACAAGATTTGAATCCTGCTTTCTGCATCAGATCAATAAAATTCTGCCCATCGGGGAATGCATGAACCGATTCGGGCAAATAGGTGTATGCCCTACTATTTCCAGAAACAATTCTGCCAACTAAAGGTAGAATGAATCGGAAGTAAAACTTGTACAGCTGTGCCATAGGAAATTTACGAGGAATTGAAAACTCAAGTACGAAGAATTTCCCGTTTTCTCGCAAAACCCTATTTGTTTCAGCCATCCCCTTTACGGGGTCTTCATAGTTACGTACACCAAAGGCTACCATGGCTGAATCGAATGAATTATCAGGGAAAGGTAATAAAAGTGAATCACCCTGTTGAAGCGAAATTCGGTCTGATAGTTTTAGCCTTTCAACCTTTCTCCTACCAATCTCAAGCATATTTTCAGCCAAGTCAACTCCGGTAATCTTTATTTCGGGTGATTTTTTTGCAAGCATAATAGCCAAATCGGCTGTTCCTGTTGCAATATCGAGAACTAGCGATGGTTTATCGCTAACAATTTTTCGAATTACTTTTCTTCTCCAAGATTTATCGATCCCAAGGCTCAAGAAGTGATTCAGAAAATCATACTTTGGAGCGATATCATTAAACATCGCCTCAACCTGCTTTGTTTTGCTAGTTTCGTTTGTGCAATTACTCATTTACAAAGCAGTATTCTGACCAAGTATTAGATCCTCAATGGCATTGTCGTAAATCTTTTTCTGATCGGCAATAAAGCCAAAGGAGACGTCGTCAATTCTGATCTCGGATTTTGTAACATGACCCAGTGCAAAGAATGGTATTTTATTCTCAACCATAAAGTCGATGAAGTGTGTTTCACGTGATGTTGAAACAGTGACAATAATCCTTCCTTGGGACTCACCAAAGAGGAATGCATCGCTACGAATCTCAGCATCAGTTGTGATATCAAAACCTAATCCCTTTGGCATAGCGCTTTCGAGAAGTGTAATGAAAATACCACCATCTGAAACATCGTGTGCTGATTGGATATAGTTCTTACTAATTAGCTGATAAACGGCTTGTTGAACCCTATACTCTTCCTCTAAATCAAAAAATGGTGCAGGTGACTCTTTAACACCATGATAGCTATATAGATACTCCGATGAAGCAATATCGTTATGGGAGCGGCCAATTAGGTAAATCATATGACCCTTCTCCTTAAAAGCTAAAGTAGTATGATGATTCTTATTTTCGAGTAACCCTAGCATACCTATAGTTGGTGTTGGGAAAACAGCCTCCTCTTTGCCTCCTATTGATGCCTGATTATAGAAACTTACATTACCCCCAGTTACAGGAGTCTTAAACTTTTCACAAGCTTTACCCATACCTTTAACAGCGTTTACAAATTGCCAGAAAACCTCTGGATTATATGGATTACCAAAATTTAAGCAATTAGTTATTGCAAGAGGTTTACCCCCGGTACAAACAATATTCCTTGCCGCCTCAGAAACAGCAATCATTGCTCCAATCTCTGGATCGGCTTTTACATAACGAGAGTTGCAATCAACTGTCATTACTAAAGCCCTGTTAGTACCTTTAAGATTATATACACCAGCATCTGATGGGAAATTGGTGCTCATGTTGCCGGTACCAATCATCGTATCGTACTGCTCATGTACCCAACGCTTTGAGGCAATATTTGGATGTCGAACTAGGTGTAAAGCAACCTCGTGTAAATCCTGAGGCTCAGGAATCTTATTGATATCAAACTTTTTGAATTGCTGATAATAAGCAGGTTCCTTATACTCTCTATCATAAACAGGAGCACCTCCACCTAATACTAAAGATGAGGCTGGAACGTCAGCAACTTTCTCGCCATGGTAAAAGAACTCAAGCTTATCCCCTTTTGTTACTTCTCCAATTATTGCATAGCTCAAATCCCACTTCTTGAGCACATCCTCAATCTTCTTTTCTTTTCCTTTGTGGACAACCATTAACATTCTTTCCTGTGATTCAGATAAAAGGATCTCAAATGGTTCCATATTTTTCTGTCTAAGTGGTACCTTATCGAGATCGACTCTCATGCCATGCTTCCCTTTTTCAGACATTTCGGAGGTTGAGCAGATAATGCCTGCTGCACCCATATCCTGCATTCCAACTAAAGCGCCTGTTTTAGCAACTTCAAGAGAAACCTCTAGAAGAATTTTCTCTTGGAATGGATCGCCAACCTGAATTGATGGTATATCCTCAGCAGAATCCTCGGTAATATTTGCTGAAGCAAATGTAGCCCCATGAATTCCATCCTTACCTGTTGATGAACCTACAATGTAAACTGGGTTTCCCTCACCTTTTGAAATTGCAGAAATAACATTTCCTTTTTCAACCAAACCCACTGACATTGCGTTAACCAATGGATTCATGGTATATGACTCGTCAAAGTAAACCTCACCACCTAAAACAGGTATTCCAAAAGCGTTTCCATAGTCACCAATACCCTTAACAACACCTTTAATTAACCACTTGGTACGATCTAGTTTTAGGTTACCAAACCGAAGGGAGTTAAGCTGCGCAACTGGTCGAGCTCCCATTGTAAAAATGTCACGGTTAATACCTCCAACGCCGGTTGCAGCACCTTGGTATGGCTCAACAGCACAGGGGTGATTATGCGATTCGATTTTAAACGCACATGCCATCCCATCTCCAATATCAACTAACCCTGCATTTTCGGTTCCTGCTTCAGCAAGAATCTGATCACCCTTACGTGGTAACGTTTTTAACCACTTTATTGAGTTCTTGTACGAAGCATGCTCCGACCACATTACTGAGTATATGCTTAGTTCGGTGTAGTTGGGTACTCGTCCAAGAATCTTCTTAATCATTTCAAACTCTTCTGGTAGCAACCCAAGCTCTTTAACAGTTTGCTGATTTACTTCAATTGATGACATATTATTATTGTATTGCGTTTTTAGCTTATTATGAAAACCGAGCCAAAAATACTAACATTAAATAAGAAGCCAATCAATCAGCCAATCAATTTTTTAACATATTACCAAAACGAATGTTAATCAATTGTGTTTTTAAACCTATCAACAATATTTATGTGCTTTGCCATTTTTTAGTAATTTTACGTTCCTTTTTAAAAAGTATTAAAAAACTATTAACAAAGTATAAATAATTAAATTTTATGAAGTTAGCATTAGTGACTGGGGTAACATCAGGAATTGGAAGGGCAACTGCAATTAAGCTAGCCGAGAATAATTTTAACCTAATAATAACAGGCAGACGTAGTGAAATGCTTGATTCTCTTAAGCTTGAGATTGAGGTTAAATACAAAAGGGATGTCCTTGCATTAAATTTTGATATTAGAGATAAAGGGACTGTAGATAAGGCAATTGATGCACTCCCCGAAAGGTGGAGAAAAATTGATATTCTTGTAAACAATGCAGGTTTAGCTGTTGGATTAAACCATATACAGGAAGGTGATGTAGATGATTGGGAGCGTATGCTCGACACCAATATAAAAGGGTTACTATATATTACTCGTAGAGTTGCACCTATTATGATTGAAAGAGGAAAGGGTCATATTGTTAACATAGGTTCTATAGCAGGAACTCAAGTTTACGAGAATGGAAATGTTTATTGTGCTTCTAAGCATGCTGTACATGCTCTATCGCAGGGTATGCGTCAAGATATGTTAAAGCATAACATAAAGGTAACTGAAATTCGACCCGGTATGGTTGAGACTGAGTTTTCTCTAGTTCGTTTTAAAGGGGATAAGGATAAGGCGAAAAACACATACCAAGGTCTAGTTCCCTTATTTGGAGAGGATGTTGCCGATGCAGTGCTTTACGTAATTACCCGCCCTGACCATGTTTGCATTAATGATATGGAGATAACTCCAACCGCGCAAGCTAGCGCCCTTTACGTATTCAGAAAATAAATATTATAAGATAAATAATAAGTAAAAGGTGTATAGAGACTTAGTAATCTTATACACTTTTTTTACTTATAAACGTATCTGCTTATTAACTTTTTCCACATGTTTCAACATACCTACCTTCGTGATTACACAACCCAACTTTTTGTAAAAATGGGTTGTCCAACTCAAGATGCAACAATTGTTGCTGATGTTTTAATAGCTGCAGAACTTAGGGGTATTCCTTCGCATGGTCTCATGCGAGTTAAGGATTACTTCTTAATGGTAGATGCCGGACGTATCAACGTTAATCCTAAGGTTAAGGTAATTCACGAAACACCTTCTACTGCTACTATTGATGGGGATAACGCTTTAGGGCCAATTTCTGCTAAATTTTCGATGCAACTTGCAATCGAAAAGGCAAAAATAGCCGGAACGGGCTGGGTAGCAACTAAAAACAGCAACCACTTTGGAATTGCAGGCTATTACTCAATGATGGCCCTTGAGCACGATATGACAGGAATTGCAATGACAAATGCAAATCCTCTGGTAGTACCTACCTTCTCTGTAAGTAAGTTCATGGGAACAAATCCAATTGCCGTTGCAATACCTACACTAAAGCAACCACCTTTTGTTGCTGACTTTGCTACAACCCCCATTGCCCGTGGAAAACTAGCGATAATGGGTAAGAAAGGTTTAAAAGCGCCTATTGGTCTTGTTCAGGATTTAAAAGGGAATCCAACTGACGATCCCGATACGCTACTTCATGGTGGCGCAATTCTTCCCTTGGGTGGAGATACCCTTACCGGGGGACATAAAGGATACTGTATGACTGCCTTAGTTGATATTTTTTCATCGGTATTCTCGGGTGCGAACTTTGGCCCATTTGTACCACCACAGGTTGCCTACTTACCATTACTAGAGAAATCGGTTGGAGAAGGATTAGGCCACTTCTTTGGCGCAATGCGTGTTGATGCATTCCGACCTGCCGAAGAGTTTAAGGGTAAGATGGATGAATGGATTGATACATTCCGAAATGCAAAAAGCGGTGAAAACCAACCTCCTGTAATGATTCCTGGCGATCCAGAACGTATAAATGAAGAAAAACTAAAGAATGTTGGCATCACGATAATTCCACAAGTGCTTACCGAGCTAAACGAGGTTGCAGAAAAATTAGGTGTTGAAAAATTATCTGATTAAAAATCTATAAAGACATTTTAAAACCTGCATTATCAGGTATTTTTTATTTACTAAAAGGTAGCAACTACTCCAAAATGTACTTTAGCATCTTTAATTCCGATACTTTGTCCGAAACCTTGTCCTAAGGCGTAGCTAAGGTTGAAAAGACCCGCTTTGGTTACCATATTCAAGCCTATACCAACTCCCAAAGGCCAATAGTCCTTAGATTTACCTAATTCATTGGCGTTAACATAACCCTTATCACCAAATAGATATATACCAGAACCCTCTGTAAATCTTAAATGTAACTCCACAGAAGCAATGGAATACTTATCTGTTAGCACTGTTTCTTGGTTAAACCCTCGAATAGTTCCCATACCCCCGATAAGGTACATCTCATTGCTGTAAAGCACTTTACTTCCATTTGTATTGTATATGGCTCTTGCCTTTGAGTTAGATCTGAGTGCCAATATGAATCTATTCTCCTGCAAAGGGATATAGCCTTCTATAAATAGTTCTCCATCAATTAGATTCGATTTTGGGCTCTGCTCTTGACTTATACTTCGGGTTCCTGTATTTAGGTTTGTTCTAATATGTATTCCTTTCGTTGGAAGGATAAGGTTTTCATAACTACTATATTCATAACCTAAACCATATAAAAACGCCGATGTATTTGCATATAATGATTGATTGGTTTTATCATTTAACGTATAGGATGTTTTCTTGTAGTCTATGTTAATCATAAACCTTCCACCATTGGGCGCAAAAAAGGAGATGGCCATCTTGGGGTTAATTGTTATATAGGTGCTATCCTGTCGAAAAATAGAGAACGAACCTGAAAAACCAACCTGTTTTCCAAAAATGAATGGCCAATCGGTGGAAACATTCAACTTCTGAGTTCCTTTCCCCGGAGCGCTCCAAGCAAAGTTTATCCGTTCGCCATTCCTTAATGAATTCACTAGCAATAGGTTTAATTCACCATTTAGCTTTATTTTTTTATCCGTTTTATCGCTGTAAAATCCGGCTAACCCCCAAAAACGAGAAGCCATCTTATTGTTTAAATAACAGTATACTCTTGCCTTACGACTCAAGAATTCAATCTCCGGTGGTTTAATTATCTCAATATACTGTTGCTGCTTTAAACGCTGATCGAATCGTTTAACTTTAGTTTCTGAGTAGGGCTCTCCCTTTTTAATATTGATAATTGCAGCAAGTTTTTTGTTTGTAAGCTTGGCATCACCCTTTAAATAGATAGTATCATTTACTATATAAGATCCTTTATCGACTTTTAGATCAGCACTTATCTTGTTCTGATTAATTTTTACATTATTCAACTTTACTTTTGCAAAAGGATAACCGTTATCCTCCAGCTGATGTAAGGTTAAATTAATGTACTTGGCTAATCTCTTTGGATTTACAGTAGTTTTTGATAAGGATGGTTCTCTAATTCCAATATTATTTAACAAGACATTAGTTGCACTATCTGGTTTAACTTCAGCCCATTGATACCTTAATCCGAGTGCTCCTGTTACTGATATTCTTGAAGAATCACAATAAATAATTGAATCAATCGAAGCGGTAAGAAAACCTTTTCTATATTGAAAAAGCAAACACTCACTCAATGCTTTTTGAATGGAGACAGAATCCTCGCATCTAATTTTAGATATCTTGTAGCTCTTGATTTTTCCAGTATCGATGAAGCTTACTACAATTTTCTGAGCAAAGCCATGTTGGCAAAGGAAAAGTACTGATATAAACAAAACGGCTTTGAACTCTTTCATCATTGAACTGTAATTGCACCAAAGTTATATAATCTGAATTGTACAACGATTTATGATAAAAGAAATTATAAAGAAGTAGTAAGTAACTAGTAGCAAGAATTAAAAAATTCTCTAACTTCTTTAACTTCAAAATTCCTCTTTCTACTAAATCTCATTATTCATAAACCCCTGCTGTTCCAATACTTTCAATAAAACTTTAGAGAAAGTAACGTTATCCTTTTTTGAATAACGGTTGTCAGTAAAGATTTGTGCAAGAGTTTCCTTATTATTCTCCTGAAGGAGTTTCTGTGTAAGAGGAAGTGATTCTTTTGCTAAGTAGGTTTGATCAATATCCCCTTCTGAGAAATCCTGGTAAATCTGCTTATGTAAGATACTCGCCAGCGGTAGACGGTCAGTAAGTTCGGGTGTTTCATCGGGATAGCCAACAACAACAGTAGTAACCGGCACAACTCCTTTTGGAAGTTTAAGTATCTCTATTATTTTATCGGCAGTATATGTGGTTGTACCCAAATAACAAATACCAAGGCCCTTCTCTTCTGCAGCAATGCAAACATTTTGAGCAGCAAGTAATGCATCAATAGCCGCAGTAAAAAATGATAGAAAGTTATCGTATCCTGGTGTTGCTTTACGTTGTGAGCACCATTTATTGAATCGGTTAAAATCAGCACAGAAAGTCAGAACTACGGGAGCCTGTTTAACCATAGGTTGGTTAAAATGGCAAGGTGAAAGTTGGTTCTTAATTTCCTGATCGGTTGTTACAATTATACTATAAACCTGCATGTTCCCGGTTGTTGATGCACGAGTACCTGCAAAAAGGATATCATTAAGTATCGATTCTTCGATTGGATCGCTCTTGTACTTTCTAATTGAGCGGTGATTTAAAATTACATTCATTGCCTATTTTTTTTAACCAGACAAAGGAATCAAATTTAGCTTAAGATGGTTCATTTTAGTTAGTGTTTTTCAACACCTCAAAACCAAATTTTCAGAAATAAAAAACCTAGGTGTAAATACAATTAACACCTAGGTATAAAAAAACCTAAAGAATGTTCTAAATTTTAAAGAATCCCACTATATCATTTAACTGTTGTGCCTGACTAGATAATTCTTCGGCGCTTGTAGCCATTTGTTCTGAAGTTGCTGCATTCCGCTGTGTTACCATATTAAGTTGTTGGATAGCACCATTAACTTGGTCAGCACCTGCAGTTTGTTCAAGACTTGCTGCTGTAATCTCTTGAACTAGTTGAGCTGTTCGTTGTATTTCGGGAACAATTGCTTCAAGCTTTTTGCCTGCTTCCTCTGAAAATCTCACACCCTCCTCGGTTAGATGGTTAATTTCATCAGCGGCAATCTTGCTACGTTCAGCCAATTTACGTACCTCAGCAGCTACAACGGCAAATCCTCTACCATGCTCTCCAGCCCTTGCCGCTTCAACTGCAGCATTTAATGCAAGTATATTCGTTTGGAATGCTATATCGCCAATAATCGAAACCTTTTCGGCTATTTTCCTCATGCTACTAACGGACATCATTGCACCTTCATTACCTTTCTTTATCGCTTCAGAAGCAGATAATGCAATTTTTTCAGTTTGCTTGGAGTTATCGGTATTTTGCTGAATATTTGCAGCCATCTGCTCCATCGACGAAGAAACCTCTTCGGCTGCAGCGGCTTGTTCGTTTGCGCCCTCGGCAACTTGCTGTGAATTTACATTCAATTCTCCGCTTGCATTTGCAATTTGCTCTGAACTAGTTGTAATGTTTACAACTACATCTCTTAGAGTATCGACCATCTTTTTAAATGAACTAAACAGAGCACCTACCTCATCGTCGGATAAATTTGCTTGTTTTACCTCAACCAGATTTCCAGCTGAAACCTCATCTGCAAGTTCAGATAAAACAATAATTGGTTTGACCATACCTCCAAGCATATAATATATAACAAGTACGCTGATTAGCGATAATAGTAAGCCTATAATTATTAGTCGCCACATTCCACTTACAGTTTCGGAGAGCAAATAGTCTTTTGGTACAAAAAGTCTTACCTGCCAAGGGTATTCTATATTTCCAATATGTATTGGAATAAAAAGATTAAGGTTTTTATCATCAAGGTAAATAGATTCTTTCCCCTTTTTAATATCATCGAGCTGTGACGTATAAGTACTGGGAAAATCTTCTTTAATAGATTTATTAAGTAACTCCGGTTTTTTTGTGTGTGCAGCATAATTTCCATCATATGATACTACTGTTATTGTTGCATTACCATCAAAAAGGTTAGCGCTTTTCGCCATCTTTTGTATAAAATCAACCGAAATATCAATACCTGTAACACCCAAAAATGTACCATTCTTAATGATTGGAGTCATAAAAGAAACCATCAAAACATCAACGCCTTGAATTGGATAAAGGATTGGTCCATTAATAGAGTTTTGCTTAGTAAGTTTTGGAACCCAATACCATGGGCCTTTTTGTTCCGTTTCATAATCGATGAGTGGCTCAATAATTACCTTTCTTCCTTCTCCTTTTGTTAAGTAAGAAATAAATCTACCCGTTTTATCTGATTTTGATGTATTTACATACTCATTGTCCTTACCATCAAACATATTTGGCTCCCAACACTGGGTAAATCCTAAGAAAGCATCGTTGTTTAGTAGAACATTAGCTGAAAGTTTTTCAACTTCATCGCGTGAAATTTGGATGTCATTCTCACCATGTCCAATAGATGTCATAGCCATTGCTAAAGATTGAGAAGCATCGAGGGCTTCCTCCATTGGACGTTTGATATTCTGAGCAAACTTTTGAGCAAATGTTAAAGCCTCTTCTCTCGCAGCTTTAATAGCTTTTTCTCTAAAAGCTATTGTTGAAACTGTTGTCAGGACAGCTGAAGTAATAAGAACACCTATTCCCACAACAATCCCAAGCCTTGTCTTTATGGATTTTCTTACATTACTCATAATCAATTTATTAATGATTATTAGAAATGAATAATAAATGACTTAAAGCAAAATGTCTAAAAGAATAAAACAAAAAAATGAAGTGCTAGCTAAAATGTTATCCCAACTACAAAAAATATATCTTCTGATGCTGGATTAACTGCTAAGGTGGTAAATACAGGAATTTCTACATCTTTATTAAACTTTAATGTTTTTATTGCATTAATACCAACATTTACAATATTTGCATCTTTAGCATATAACCCTTTCCATGGAGTGCCCCCAACAAACATTTTTATAGGAATGTCTGATACAGTTGCAGTATAAGCAACTTCAAAGTAAGTTGAGTAATCCTGATCTTTTACATCTGCATCATCGTTGTTATCATCAATACCAGCAAAAAATGTAGCAGCAGTCAAAGAAATAGGAAATGATTCAGGGCCATAGTATGTAATCTGACCCTCAAAAGAATGACAGGTTTCTGATCGTTTATACTTAAAATAGCTAAAGTTCTCTAAGCTATCATCGCTGTGAACATAATAATCACTAACAGTAAAGTTGAAAGAACCTACGTTTAACGAAAGATACAAATCGGCTTCTGCATATGGCGTTGATAAGCCGTATGATCCCCATGCACCGAATGTTAATCCTTTGTATGAAAGCGAAGCATAAGGTTGAATATTTGGATTCCCCGATAGTAACAAACCTCTCCATAAATATCTACTTACAATATCAGCGTTAAGACTAAAAGACAAACTGTCTTTTGAAGAGGTAGTACCTTGATCTCCGGTATTCTCCTGTGCATAGTTTGTAGACCAAATCATACTAACAAGAACTAGAGCAATTATCGTTTTTTTCATAGATTTAGTTTTAATTATTTTAGGGTCGGTTTCTTGCACAATTTACAAAGCCATTTACTTCTAAGAATAGTATTTTAAATGATTTAGATCAACTTATAGAATATTTTGTAGCAAAAAAAATGAACCCGATATTGGGTTCATTTTCAATATATTTAAATGTAATACTCTACACTTTAAAGAAACCAATTACCTCTTTTAGCTGTTCTACTTGGCTATTAAGCTCCTCTGCATTTGAAGCAAGCTCCTCTGATGAGGAAGCAGTTTGCTGTGACATATCGTTCAATTGCTGCACTGCATTATTTACCTGCTCTGTACCTGATGCTTGCTCAATACTTGAGGATGATATTTCCTGTACTAGTCCAGCTGTTCTTTTTACTTCAGGAATTATTTTTGAAATCAATTCTGCAGCTTTTTTAGTAACGTCAATACTTTCTTTTGAAAGATGAGTAATTTCATCGGCAGCAACTTTACTCCGCTCTGCTAGTTTTCTTACTTCAGATGCAACTACAGCAAAGCCTCTGCCATGTTCACCAGCCCTTGCCGCTTCTACTGCAGCATTTAATGCTAAAATATTTGTTTGAAAGGCTATATCACTTATTATATTAATCTTCTCGGCAATTTTATGAATTGCAGCAAAACTATTCGATGATGCGGACTGCACCATGTCCATATCATTTGAAACGTTCATGGCTATTTTTTCGGTCTGATTCGAGTTATCCCGATTCTGTTGAATATTTGAGGCCATTTCTTCCATTGACGATGAAATTTCTTCGACAGAAGATGCCATATAATTTGCAGTTTGCGAAAGTTGCTGTGAACCAGAACTTAGCTGACCACTGGCGGATGCAATTGCCACAGAACCATTATTTACCTCTTCAACAACTTTTCGTACGTTATCAACCATAATATTAAGCGATGAAACTAATTCTCCTATTTCATCCTTGCGGTCAATATTGATGTTTGCTGTTAAATCTCCCTTTGCAATTGCGTTTGCAAAACGGACACTTTGGTAAATAGGATTAGTAATGGACTTGCTAAAAAATTGTATTATAACAATAAAAATTACAATCGCTAGAAGAACTCCTACGAATATCATGATTTTGATTTGATATACATATTGAAGAATCTTATCAACATAAATCGAAGCGCAAACATAGGACTCAATAGATGGGATATATTTAAAGTACAATTTTTTATCCTTACCCGTTGCATCTTCAGGCCACTTATAAGTAAAACTACCATGTTCTTTATTTAAGCCAATAACACGCTTAAAGAATTGTGTATTATCTACTTTTTGACCTTCAAGGGTTGGGTGAATAATCATGGTACCTGTTTTATCGAAAATAAAAGGATAACCATCATCATAATATTTTTGGGTACCAAAGTATTCCTTCAACTCTTTTAAATTTTTCTCTGGAACGCCAACATACAGCATCCCAACCACTTCGCCATGATTATAAATTGGCTGATAAGATGTTAGGTAGTAATCGTTTACAACAAGGGCTCGTCCTTCGAAGTTTTGACCGTTTTGTATTGCCTTAGCTACTGGAGAATCTGAGGGAACATAGGTTCCAACAGCCCGTTCACCTGAAGCATTAAGCACATTAGTAGATACGCGGAGAAAGCCCTGTGGTATTCGCTGAAAAATAGTTACACTAGCACCAACAACTTCTTTTATCTTATCAACTATTTCGTAGCTATTATGAATAGGTGTTCTCCCAAGAAACCATTCGTTTACAGTTACCCTACTGGCTTCACTAGTTATCTGGTTAGTTGCATTAAAAGCAACAGGTGCTCCTGTAATATTAAGGTCTCCGTAATTATCAAAGATATAACGTGCCGATTTTGCAGCAGAATTGATAAATGCTTGCTTTTCTCGGATCTGTTGGCTAACTAATTCCCCCAAAGAAGCAACTTGTTGATCCATCCTTTCTTCAACATCTTCAAGGGCCCTCCCCTTTTGTACGTAAAACGTAGCAATACCTAATGATGTAATAATCAAAGTAGCCAGAATGCTTACAACCAAATTTAAACGTACACCTAACTTCAGATTCTTATACCAGTTCATAAAGATCGTTTTTATGAGTTTACAATTTTAAACGTTTGTTTAATTATTTAGCTTAAAAATTTTTGAAGCAATTGACGAATATTAAAAATAATGATTTCAAACTTTAATATTCAACGTTAAACATCAAAAATAGTATTTATTTTCCTGAATATCAATTAATTATTGTATATTTATATGTAATATATTGATTCTATTTTTAGGATATTTTGAACAACTATTTAATTTTGGTATTTATTTATTTCATTGATAAATTATATAACAATTCTAAAATAGAAAATTACAAAAAAAGCCACCCAAGCTAAAGGGTGGCTAAACAGTTTTAATCTATAAAAATCAGATTCTCTTATCGATCAAATAGTTATTTCTATCGGATGAACTTCTGGAAACTAACTCACCAAGAAAACCAGCCATAAAGAACTGTACCCCAATAATTATAATTACCAAAGCAATATAAAACATAGGTTGATCGGTAACCGCTCTAAATTTCAAATGGTTATGTTGAGCAATTAGCTTTGCAATAATCATCCAAAAAGTGATAACACCTCCAACTAAAAACATCAGCGTGCCAAATAAACCAAAGAAATGCATTGGCTTTTTTCCAAATCGAGTAATAAAAGTAACTGAAAGTAAATCAAGAGGACCACGAATAAAGCGTTCTAAGCCGAACTTTGTAACTCCATACTTCCGTTCCTGATGCTGAACAACCTTTTCTCCAATCTTCTTATAGCCAGCCCATTTTGCAAGCACTGGGATATATCGATGCATTTCGCCATAAACCTCAATGCTCTTAACAACCTTTGAATTATAGGCCTTAAGCCCACAATTCATATCGTGAAGCTTAATCCCGCTAATCCTACGGACAGTCCAGTTATAGAATTTGCTTGGAATGTTTTTAGAAAGAACGGGGTCGTGGCGCTTTTTCTTCCATCCAGAAACAAGGTCAAACTTGTCCACCTTTATCATTTTATAAAGCTCAGGAATTTCATCGGGGCTATCCTGTAAATCGGCATCCATAGTAATTACTACTTCGCCCTTAGTGGCTTCGAAACCAACATAAAGAGCACCCGACTTACCATAGTTTCTGCGAAATTTAATTCCTCGAACTGTATTAAACTTGGCTGACAAAGTTTCTATCACACCCCAACTACCATCTGAGCTACCATCGTCTATAAGAATTACCTCATAGGAGTAATGATTTGCAACCATAACCCTATCGACCCATTCAACCAATTCAGGTAATGACTCTTCTTCGTTTAAAAGTGGAACTACAACAGAAATATCCATTAACTATTCAGGTTTTTGTTCATTAGGTGTATCAAAAATAGGTTTATCCTTCTTTAGAAAAGCAGATGTAACTAATGAGAAAATCGTTCCCATAAAAGCAAATCCAATTACTTGAGAAATTGCCATAATAACTGGCGATTGCATTTTACCAACTATTTTCATAGAAGCTTCAATCTGGTCTTCAGACATACCCATTTTAACATATTCTTCCTCAATTGCCGACATCATTTTGTTAATAAAATCGGGATCAATAACTGTCATTAGTATTACAGTATAAATTCCGCTGATTACTGAAGCAAAGACGCAAATGAGAATACCAAAACCTAAGGCTTTTGAATAAGAAATTTCACCTCCCAAATCGTCATCTCTGAATTTTATTGTACCATATACAATACCTCCAATAATAATCAAGTATTGAATGATACCTACCCAAAAAGGAGGTTTAACTACACCCATAATATATATTATTAGGCTAAAAACAACAAGCGCAATACCTAGGATTAAACCTGAAGTCATTGCACTTTTATACATAGGATTACTTTTTGGTTCCATTGAATCAATCTTTTTTAGGTTTGTAGCAAAGATATTAGAAAATGGAAAATTTCTTGTTATAAGTTTGCGAACTTTTATAAAGTTACTACTTTTGCGGCGGGTAAGTCTTATACGACCAGCTCCTGCTGAACCCCCCCAGGACCGGAAGGTAGCAAGGGTAAGTAGTTGTAGCGGTGCGATATAA
>Ga0209098_1001271_pt1 | contig 24620 bp, 22 predicted proteins | sample AD_JPNHW1_MetaG_FD_184429 | JGI IMG/M metagenome (GOLD analysis project Ga0209098, IMG submission 184429) | Active sludge microbial communities of municipal wastewater-treating anaerobic digesters from Japan - AD_JPNHW1_MetaG (SPAdes) (version 2) | ecosystem: Engineered > Bioreactor > Anaerobic...
CGCCGCTTCAACCTCGGTTTCGAGGAGGGCTACTCGAGGAAGGTGACGGCCCCCTACGACTTCTTCGTGTGAACGAAGCGTTCCACCGCTGAATAGCGATGGCCCGGTTCGGCTATCGCGTCCCTCGACTGGACTATCCTGAGTTCCCGCGCCCCGGCCCGCTTCGTCGCGGCGAAGACCTCGTAGACGGCGTTGGTCATCTCCTCCAGGGCCAGGGCGGCATCCCGGTGCTTGAGGAAGTGCCCGAGGAAGAGGGCGGCCGTGAGGTCGCCGCCGCCGTTGGGCATGGGAGACATGGGGACTTCCTCGGTTTCCATGGTCCAGGCCCTTCCTGCCGCGGAGAGGAACATCGAGATATGCCCGGGAGGCAGGTCGCGGGGCCTGAAGCTCGTCACGAGGACGATGGAGGGGCCGAGGGCGTGGATCCGGTCCGCCGCCAGGGCAGCGTCCTCGAGGCTCCGTATCTCCATGCCAGAGAGCACCTCGGCCTCGAAATGGTTGGGCGTCACTATGTCCGCCCTCGGGACGGCCCTGTCCCGGAAGAAGCCTACGAGCTCCTCGCGCACGTAGAGTCCCCTCCCGGAGTCGCCCATCACGGGATCGCAGCAATAGAGGGTCCTCGTGCCGGAGGCCCGCACGTCGGAGACCGCCTCCAGGATGGCCTCGCCTATCCCCGCGTCGCCGAGGTAGCCCGAGAGGACGGCCTCGCACTGGCCGGCCACGCCCAGTTCCTTGATGCCCGACCATATTCCCCGGACATGGGCGGCGCTGAAGACCTCGCCTTTCCAGCCTCCGTAGCCCGTGTGGTTCGAGAACTGGACCGTGTTTATCGGCCAGACGTCGAAGCCGAGGAGCTCGAGGGGGAAGACCGCCGCGCGGTTGCCGACATTGCCATAGGCGACATGGGACTGGACTGAGAGTATGGCCATGGATCACTCCTCGCTGTCGCGGAAAGGATAGCGCTTCCCGGCCCGGCCGGATACAGGTCCGCTTTCGGGGCCGGCTCGGCCCGAGACCTCGGGGAAGGAGGTCTCGAGTTCCGAGAGGCAGTCGACAAGGAAGCGGTTGAGGAGGTCGAGGCCCTCGGAGTCGAGGGCCTGGGAAGGGCCGGCTGCGGGCTGGGCGGCGAAAGCCCTGGGCCAGGGAGCCGCGGGGACGAGCCTTCCCCTCCATGCGGCCCTGGTCCGCCCGATGAGGACCTCGGAGGAGAGGCCGGAACGCGCCTCGAAGGCGTCCTCGTCCAGGCCGAAGGCCGTCCTGTAGGCCATGAGGATGGCCTCGAAGACCGAGTCCCTGGGGCCGATGGGCGTCTCGAGGGCCGGGTCCTGTCCCCGCCCCGGGACCATGCGCCCCTCCTCTATCCTCAAGGAGGACCGGCCTCCCGGCCTCCCGCCGGGGGCTGCTGCGGGGGAGCCGGAAGGCACAAGGGTGGAAACGGCCCCAGGCCCGGCGCCGAGATAGGAATCCATGTGCCAGTAGACGAGGTTGTGGAGGCTCTCATTCCCCTCGGGCGCGAAATTGGACACTTCGTAGCGCCTGAAGCCTGCCTGCCGGAGCAGCGTTTCGGCCTCGAGCCTCTCGTCCAGGGCCTCGTCCGGATCGGGGAGACAGAAGTCGCCTGACTCCACCTCGGCATGGAGCCTCGTGCCCTCTTCCAGGGTCAGGTCATAGATCGAAAGGTGGCCGACCCCCGCCTCGAGGAGGGCCGAGACTTCGTGAGCTAGGCCGCCCGAGGGCCTGGCCTTCCGAGGGAGGCCGGAGATGAGGTCGGCGGAGACCCGGAGGCCCGGCCGTGCGACCGCCCGCCCGACGGCACCCATCGCCACCTCGGAGCTTGCTATCCTTCCGAGGCGGGACAGGAGACCGTCGTCGAGGCTCTGGACGCCGAGCGATATCCTCGTGACGCCTGCCGCCTCGGCGATGTCGAGGGCCTCTTCATCGAGGCTCTCGGGATTGGCTTCCAGGGTCCACTCGCGAGGCTGCCGCACGCGGGAGAGGCGGACCGCCAGGCCTTGGAGGAGGCGCTCGAGGAGGGGACGGGGCAGGGCCGTGGGGGTCCCCCCGCCTATATAGGCGGTGAGGAAGGAATCATCGGGGGGAAAGCGGCGGAACAGCCCGTCGACCCGGGCCAGGATGCCGTCCACGAGGCCCTCGAGGGCGGCCGGACTCCAGCTGGCCGAGGAGAGGGAATGGAAGTCGCAATACGCGCAACGCGACCTGCAGACGGGAATGTGGACGTAGAGGGCCCGGGGAGGGGCGAAGGACGATGGCCTGTCCATCCGTCCCCCTGGGTCAAGGCCTGCCGAAGCGCGGGAAGGGCCAGTAGCGGAGGAAGACCTTGGCCCTGAACTGGCCGACGCCGATGGGGCCCCAGAGCCTCGAATCGCTCGAGGCCCTGCGGTCGTCGCCCGCCACGAAATACTCGTCCTTGCCGAGGACCCGGGCCTTCATCGTGCCGGAGAGGGGATCGGCCTCGCTCCAGTTCGCCGGCAGCTCGCCCTTGTCTATGTCGTAGCTGGCGTCCGAAAGCTCGAATTCGGTGAGGAAGTGGGCGCTCCCCGCGGGCCTCACCTTGAAGACGAAGTCCTCCATCATGACCTCGTCCCCCGGCAGGGCGATGACGCGCTCGAGGAAGGGGCCGCGCAGCGACGCCGGGGCCGAAGGGTCCGTCAGGCCCACCCGCTGGAAGGTCACGAAACGCACGAAGGCGTCGCCGAGGAGGAACCAGAAGGATTGCCGCTCCGCGTAGGGAGGGTCGACGAGGGCTATGTCGCCCCGTTCGGGCTTGAAGGGCGCGGGAATCTTGCCTACCACCGTGACCGGGCCGTACACGAAGGGGCTCGCGAGGACATGGTCTCCCGGAAGGAGGCTCGGCCTCATGGCGGATGAGGAGACCGAGAAAGCGGCCACGAAGAGGCTCGTGAGGATGCAGAAGGCGAAGAAGAAGATGAGGAGGACCTTGATCTTCGAAAGGAAACGGCGCCGGCCTTCGACCGTCTCGGCATAGGATTTTCGATGGGAAAGGATGGACATATGCTTCCTGCGCGGTATTGCGCGCGGATCACCGCGGCGCGGAGTATCGCGACGCGGATGGCCGCGGCGCGAAGGATCGCGGCGCGAAGCGTCGCGCGCGGGAACACTACCATGCCGCACTCGCGTTGACAAGCGGGAAGGCGCTTCCTATACTTGCGCCGCGGATGCAAAGCCCTCTTCAGGAGACATGATGATACCCGATGGAGTAAAGGTCGTAGCCCTCAATCGCCGTGCCAGGTACGACTATTCCATCGAGGAGAGCTTCGAGTGCGGCATCGAGCTCAAGGGCACCGAGGTCAAGTCCATCAAGGAAGGCAGGATCTCCTTCCCCGACGCCTTCGCCGAGGTGCGCAACGGCGAGGTATGGCTCCGGAACTTCCATGTCGCCGAATGCACCTTCTCCTCGGTCTTCAACCACGACCCGGACAGGCTCAAGAAGCTCCTCCTTCACGCACAGGAGATCAAGCGCATCGACCGCCGCGTACGGGAGAAGGGCTATACCCTCATCCCGCTCTCCGTCTACCTGAAGCACGGCCTCGTCAAGATCGAGCTAGGCCTCTGCAAGGGCAAGAAGCTCTACGACAAGCGGGCGGACATCAAGGAAAGGGACCTGGACCGCGACCTCCGCCGCGACTTCCGGAACCGGGGGGAATGAGGCGGTGCGCATAACGGGCGGAAAGTACTGCGGCAGGACGGTAGGCGTCGAACGCGGCAGCCTCGAGATCAGGCCGGCCATGGACAGGATGCGCGAATCCGTCTTCGCCGTCCTCGGCGACCTCACGGGCCTCTCCTTCCTCGACCTCTTCTCGGGATCGGGGATACTCGGGCTCGAGGCGGCGAGCAGGGGGGCTTCGCCCGTGGTCTGCATCGAGAAGGATCATGACAAGTTCCCCACCCTGCTCAGGAACGTTTCCATCGCGGAGGAACGTATCGAGTGTCATTCGATGCCGGTGGAACGCTTCCTGCTGCGCAACAAGATCGCTTTTTCCATCATTTTCTGCGATCCGCCCTTCCCCTATAAATTCCGCGAGGAACTCCTCGGAAGGATAGAGGCGAGTACGACGCTGGCCCCCGGAGGCCTCGTCCTCATGCATTATCCCCGTGGGGAGCGCCTGCCCGACACGATCGGGAAGCTCGGGCTCGTGGATCTGCGGGAGTATGGAAGGTCGATTGTCAGATTCTATAAAAAAGCCCCCATTCCCGCCGAAGGCCGCGCAGGGGACGGGGACACAGGGCCGGAAGCCTAGCGATCTATCTTCTCAAGGTAGGCCCTGAGGCCCGCGACCGGATCCACGAGGAGGCCCATGAGCCTTCCTCCCTCCTTGACCGCATCGCTTTCACCGACCGCGGCGAAAACCTTCGTTTCCGGGAATGCGCCATCAACGCTGTCTTCCCTGGCCTGGAGCTCCGAGCTGTCTCGTATCATGCGCTTCCTCCCGCAAGGCCTCGCGAGCCAGTATATCGCGGCGAGCACGCAAAAACGGGAAGTTGATTATTTGGAATATCGCTAGTATACTATTAATTACGGCAAAGTATGGATAAAAAGGTATTCGACCGATTCCCCGGAGAAGGCCTCATCAAGTCCTCCGATACCCCACGGCAGGGAATGCCGGGGGACGAGAAGGCCAAGCTGAACAGGAAGGGCAACGAGCTGTTCAACAGGGGAGAGGTCGAAACGGCCCGGAGGATCTTCCAGACCACCGGCTACTCCGACGGACTCATCCGTGTCGGTTCCAGCTATCTCGAGGCCTCCCGGCCAGTGGACGCCCTCAAGATGTTCTGGCTCGCGCGCGACGAGAAACGCTCGGGGGCGCTCGTGGAGCAGGCGGTCCAGGCCATACGAAAAATGCTCCATGGAGAAGAGGTAGAAAATGAGCGACCTTCCCAACCAGACGGACATGCAGAGGGACGGCTTCCCGCAGAAGGAACCCCAGAATCCTGAGATCGCGGAAATCGCGGAGCTCTCCAAGCACGGCTACCAATACCTCAAGGAAAACAGGATCGAGGAAGCGGAGGAATGCTTCGCCCGGATCCTCGAACGGGACCGCGAAAACAACTACGCGTTGGTCGGACTCGGAGACGCCTCGCGGAAGCGCGGAGCCTACCGGGAAGCCGTTGACCACTACAAGAAGTGCCTCATCTACCATCCGGGCAACAACTACGCCCTTTTCGGCCTCGCAGATTGCTACAAGGCCCTCAACCAGTACCAGAAGGCCATCGAGATCTGGGAGCAGTACCTCCTCCACGACAACAAGAACATCACGGTCCTCACCAGGGTCGCGGACGCCTACCGCAAGGTGAGGGATTTCAGGAAGTCCAAGGCCATCTACCTCCGCGTCCTCGAGATGGAAGCGGACAATCCCTACGCCCTCATCGGGCTTGGCCACCTCCACTACGACTTCAAGGAATACAAGGATGCCCTCGGCTACTGGCAGCGCATGGTCGACCTCCAGAAGTCCGACGTCGATATCCGCGTCCTGACCTCCATAGGCAACTGCTACCGCAAGCTCAAGCAGTTCGAGCAGGGCATTCCCTACTTCGAGCAGGCCCTGGGCAAGGAGCCGGACAACTTCTACGCGCTTTTCGGCCTCGCCGACTGCTACCGCGGCACCGGCAGGCCGAGCATGTCCCTCGATTTCTGGAACCGCATCCTCGGGAAGGACAACCGCAACAAGGTCATCCTCACCCGCGCGGGCGACGCCTACCGCAGCATGGGCGAATACGAGGAAGCCGCCAAGTACTACGAGAAGGCCCTCAACATCGAGTTCGACGTCTACGCCGTACTCGGCCTCGCGGTCATCGCGAGGATGCAGGGCAAGTACGAGGAGGCCATCACCTCGCTCCGCAAGCTCATCCAGAACGACCCCAAGAACTACCGCCTCTATCTGGAACTCTCCGAGTGCCATGTCGCCACGGGCGACAGGCAAAGGGCCCTCGAGACCCTCTCGGACTTCCAGCGCCTCGGCATCAGGAACGTCTACATCCAGGACGCGGTGGCGAAGCTCCAGCGCGGTTGATGGAACGTTTCCTCACCGGCCTTCAGGCGGCCGAGATCCAGGAGGCCTGTTCCTTCCCCGAGGCCTACCGGGGAAGGCAGGTCTACCGCTGGCTTGCCCGGGGGGCGGCTTCGTTCGACGCGATGAGCGATCTCCCGAAAGGCGAACGCGAGCGGCTTTCCGCGGCCTTTCCCCGCCTCTACTCCTCCGAGGTCTCGGCCGAGCTCCCCGATCCCGACGGCTCCCTCAAGCTCCAGGTGCGGCTCCGCGACGGGGCCGCCGTTGAGTGCGTCCTCCTCGAGGACATAGAGGGACGCAAGACCGCCTGCCTCTCAAGCCAGGTCGGCTGTCCCATGGGCTGCGCCTTCTGCAAGACCGGCAGCCTCGGCTACCTCCGCGACCTCGGCTCGGACGAGATCCTCGAGCAGTTCCACTTCCTCGAGGCCCGCAAGGGCCGCATAGCCAACGTGGTCTTCATGGGCATGGGCGAGCCCCTCCTCAACCTTCCCGAGGTCAGGCGGGCCATCGCCATCATGACCGATCCCGACGGCATCGGGCTCTCCCGCAGGAAGGTCACCATCAGCACCTCGGGCGTGGTGCCGGGCATCCTGGACCTCGCCCAGGCCGGCCCCGCCGTGCGCCTCGCGGTATCCCTCACCGCGGCCGAGGACGGCCTCAGGTCCGAACTCATGCCGGTCAACCGCAAATGGAACCTCGCGGCCCTCAAGGAAGCCCTCCTCGTCTACCAGGCGAAGACGGGAGAGCGCATAACGCTGGAAGCGGCCCTCATGGGCGGCAGGAACTCGGGGACCGAGTCCGCCCGCGCCCTCGTCGAATGGGCCCGCGGCCTCCAGGTACAGGTCAACATCATCCCCTGGAACAAGGTGCCGGGCCTCGACTTCACCGAGCCCACGCGCGCCGAGCTCGAGGCCTTCCTCGCCGTCCTCGAAGCCGCCGGCCTCGAGGCCTCGCGCCGCATGCGCCGCGGCCGCGGCGTGAGCGGGGCGTGTGGACAGCTCGGGGATACCCTGAAGCGGCCCTGATTGCCGGTCCGCGGCCGCGGCGCCTGGCGCTGCGGCGCGGGCGTGCGGGGGCTATTCCCGGCCGCGCTTCATCCTGGCCAGCCTCTCCTTGCGGATGAGCCTTTCCTTCCTCGCAGCCAGTTCCGCCTCGCGCGGCCGGGCTTCCGGGCAGCCTTCCGCCCGCCTCACCCAGGACAGCGCCGCGCGATAGTCCCGCGCGCAGTGCTCGAGGTACTTCGCCCTCTCCACCATGCCGTCGAAGCCTGCGCCGAGCAGGTCCTGCATGCGCGCCCTGTCCCCGCTCCGCCCGCTCCGGCCGAAGCGCCTCGAGAGGAGGATGGCCGCCCTTTCATTGCCGTCCCTGGCGGCGGCCTCGAGGAGGGCTTCGCCCTCTCCGGCCCGCCCGAGGGAGAGGAGGCAGCGACCTAGGCCCGCCCGGTCGAGCCCGCCGTCGCCGGCATGGTCCAGGGGCGCGGCGAAGATGGCCGACTCGAAGGCCAGGAGCGACGCGAGGGTGGCCACGTCCGAAGCGTTGTGCGACATCACGAGATCCATCCGCCCCTCCTCGCCCCGCGAGAGATAGTCGAACCAGAGGGCCGGGATGAGGCTGCCCGGCACGTCCGGGCCGCGGTCCTTCCCGAGGACGGCTTCCTCGAGGAGGCCGAGGGAGGCGCCGCCATGGACACTCCTCCAGAGCCGGCGCGAGGCGTGGAGGAGGTCGAGGTGGCGCGCCTCGAGGGGAGGTGCGATGCCGTTCATCACGCAGCGGGTGCGGAGGAGGGGGAGGTCGAAGGCCTTGCCGTTGTAGGTGACGAGGACGGCGTCGGCCCCGAGGGCCTCGAGGACGGCCGATATGAAGAGGGGCTCTCCAGGGTAGTCGGCGAGGAAGACCTGGGTCACCGAGAGCCCGCAGTCCGAGGGGCGTCCGATGGCGGCGAGGAAGGCCAGGGTGCCCGTCCCGCCCGAGAGCCCCGTGGTCTCGAGGTCGAAGAAGCGGAGCGACCCGGAATCCGCGGCGGCCCCCGGGCCTGCGTCCTGCGGCCCGGGGGCCGCCCGGCCGAGGAAGGGGGCGCAGTCCAGGACCCGCGGCAGATCCAGGTCGAAGCTGACCTTCCTGCGATAGACGAACTCATCCAGCCTCTCCCAGCCCTCGAGGAAGGAGGGCGCGGCCCGGGAGGCGGCGACCTCGCCGGCGCGGGGCTTCGGGAGGGCTCCTGCCTGGGCCGCGCGGATGCGCGAAAGCCGCGACTTGAGGTTGCCCGCCATCCTAGGCTCCGCCCGGGCCTTCCCTTTCCGGCCTTTCGGACAGCGCCGCAAGGAAGGACGACACGAGTCCCTTGATCTCCCTGGTCATCTCCCGCGACTCCGCGCCCTGCACCTCGGTACCCTCGGGCGAGAAATCCACGCCTATGCAGGAGGGGCAACCTCCCTCGCAGGGGCAGGCGCCGAGCCGCTCGAGACCTGCGGAAAGGACGGAGGGGAGGATGGCCGACAGGCCTTCCGCGAGGCCCGTACCTCCGGGGTAGCGGTCGAAGAGGTAGAGGGTCGGGACCTCGAAGTGGGGATCGCGGACCCGCTCCGAGATGCCGAGGTCATGGCTGTCGCACATGAGGAAGGCCGGGGCCATCTCGTGGAGGATGCGGCCCGCACCGGCGAGGACGCCGGCCTTGAGCATCTCGTCGAGATCCCCGAGAGCCCGCCCTCCCCCGCTCGCCTCGTCGAAGACGAGGGCGAGGTAGCGGGTCTGCATCTCCTCCGAGGGGACGTTGACCTCGCCATAGCCCACGTTCTCGTGGGTATGGAAGCGGAGCTTCTTGTACTTCTCGACCTGGGTGCGGACGAGGACGTCGCCGAGGACCCAGCGCAGGGACGTGGCCCCGAGGATGCCGGAGGCCCTTGCTTCATTGTCGCGGATTCCGCAGGAATCCGCGGGACGGAGGATGCCGGAGGCATCCTCCGTCAGGACCTCGAGGTCGGTCTTCGTCACCGCGTCGGTCCAGAAGTCGACCTCCTTCTCCTCGACGAAGCAGGTCTTGTTCTCGAGGTCGAGCTTCTTCACGATGTACTGCCGGCCGAGGTGGATGTAGACCGCGTCGTCGAAGATGAGCTCCTTGGCGCTCGGCCTGTCCATCTCGCCGATGACCCTGGAGCCCCCGCCCGTCCTGTCCACGATGACGATGTTGTCCGCGGTGGCCGAGCGCAGCGAGATGGAGGCCGAAGGGTAGGAGTCGGCGGACCAGAACCATCGCCCCCCCGTCCTGCGGACTATGCCTTCCTCCTCGAGGAAGCCGAGGGCCTCGGCCGTGTTCCCGGCCTCTTCCTCGCCCTGCGACGCACCGAAGGCCTCTCCCTCCTTGAACGGCAACTCGAAGGCCGCGCACTTCACGTGGTCGGTGTAGATGTAGGGATTGTCGGGGTCGATGCGGGCCTGCTCGGGGCTCCGGCCGAAGAAGTATTCGGGATGGGCGATGATGTACTGGTCAAGGGGCGACGAGGAGGCCACGAGGAAGGCCACGGAGAGGCTGCCCCGGCGGCCCGCCCTGCCCGCCTGCTGCCAGAAGCTCGCGAAGCTGCCGGGGAAGCCCGCCACGACGGCGGCGTCGAGGCCGCCTATGTCGATGCCGAGCTCGAGCGCGTTGGTCGACACCACTCCCTGGATGTTGCCCTCACGGAGGCCCTTCTCGATGGCGCGCCGCTCGCTCGGGAGGAGGCCCGAGCGGTAGGGGCTCACCTTGATCCGGGAGTTGTCCGTGTAGAGGTTGGCGAGGGATTCGGAGATGTAGGAGGCGATGAGCTCGACCTTGAGCCTCGAGCGCGCGAAGAGGATGGTCTTCACGCCTTCGCGGAGGAGGGCGAGGGCGAGGCGCTCGGATTCCGTGGCGCTCGACTTCCGGATGCCCTGCACCGGATCGACGAGGGGCGGGTTGTAGAAGACGACGCGGCGCTCGCCCCGGGGCGCGCCGTTGTTCGTGATGGCGACGACATCCTCCTCCACGAGGGAAGAGGCGAGTTCGGCCGGATTGCCTATCGTGGCGGAACAGAGGATGAAGACCGGCTTCGCGCCGTAGAAGGCGGCCACGCGCTTGAGGCGGCGGATGACGTCGGCGACATGGCTTCCGAAGACGCCGCGGTAGGCGTGCATCTCGTCGATGACCACGTAGCGGAGGCCCGAGAAGAAGCGTATCCACTTGGCGTGGTTGGGGAGGACGCCCGCGTGGATCATGTCCGGGTTGGAGATGACGATGCGCCCGCCCTCGCGCGCGGCCACCCTGAGGGAATCCGGCGTGTCGCCGTCGTAGGTGTAGACCTGGAGGGGAAGGCTGCCGCCCAGGGCCACCTCGTTGAGCTCGGACTGCTGGTCCTGGGAGAGGGCCTTGGTCGGGAAGAGGTAGAGGGCGCGGGCCTTCGGGTCCTCGAGGAGGGTCTGGACCACGGGCAGGTTGTAGCAGAGGGTCTTTCCGCTCGCGGTGGGCGTCACGACCACGGCATTCCGGCCCGAACGGACCGTATCGTAGGCCTCGCGCTGGTGGGAATAGAGCCTGTCGTAGCCCTTGGCCGCGAGGGCGGCAAGGAGGCGCGGATCCAGGTCGGAGGGCAGGGGCGCCCAGACGGCCTCTCGCGCGGGCATCGTCTCGATATGGGCCACATGGGGCGCGATATCCGGCCGGGAGAGGATCCCGTCGATGATCCGGGTGGCGGAAGGATCGGTCATGGCTTATACTGTATAAACCAAACGGGGCGGGAGGTAAATCCTCGCGCCGCCCCGGTCAAGGAGCTCCTATGCCGAAAGTGCTTTCCATCGTGCTCGGAGGCGGCAAGGGCACACGTCTCTTTCCCCTCACGAAGGACAGGGCCAAGCCGGCCGTACCCTTCGGCGGCAAGTACAGGATCGTGGACATTCCGATCTCGAACTGCATCAACTCGGGCTTCCGCCAGATCTACATACTCACCCAGTTCAATTCCGCGTCGCTTCATCTCCACCTCTCGAGGACCTACAGCTTCGACAGCTTCTCGCGCGGCTTCGTAGAGATCCTCGCGGCGGAGCAGACCCTCCAGCACTCGGGCTGGTTCGAGGGAACGGCCGATGCTGTCCGCAAGAACCTCATCCATTTCCGGCCCCAGGAGCCGACCCACTACCTCATCGTATCGGGCGACCAGCTCTACCGCATGGACCTCGCGGACATGTTCAGGAAGCATGTCGAGTCGGGTTGCGGACTCACGATCGCCTCGACCTTCGTGGACCGCGAGACCGCGAGCCAGCTCGGCATCATGCGGGTGGACAAGCAGTGCCGCATCGAGGCCTTCATGGAGAAGCCGGGCCCGACGCGCGACATCTCCGAGTACAAGGTTCCCCAGGAGCTGAGGACGGAACGCAGGACCCAGGGCAAGGACTACCTCGCGAGCATGGGCATCTACATCTTCGACGCGACCCTCATGGAGAAGTCGCTCGAGGGCGACCTCAACGACTTCGGCAAGGAGATCATCCCCCAGATCCTCTCGAGCCAGCCCGTCAACGCCTACCCCTTCGGCGGCTACTGGGAGGACATCGGGACCATCAAGTCCTTCTACGAGGCCAACCTCGACCTCTGCAGCATCAACCCGAGCTTCAATTTCTACGACGAGGAACGCCCGATCTACTCCCACAAGCGCAACCTCCCGGCCTCGAAGCTCAACTACTGCAACATCAACCAGTCCCTGACCTCGGACGGCTGCATCATCACCAACTCGAGCCTCAACCGCTCCCTCATCGGAGTCCGCACCGTCATCGAGTCGGGCGCGAGCCTCGATGGAGTCGTCTGCATGGGCGCCGACTTCTACGAGACCATGGAGCAGAAGAAGGAAAACGAGGCGCGGAACCGGCCGAACATCGGCATCGGATCCGGGACGATAGTGAAATGCGCCATCATCGACAAGAACGCGAGGATAGGCAACAGCTGCAGGATAGGCATCGACGAGAAGCCCAGGGCCGACGGCGACTACGGCAACTACCACATCGTCGACGGCATCATCGTGATCCCGAAGGGCGCGGAAATTCCTTCGGGCACCTCGATCTAGGGCTCCGTCCCGGAACCCCGGACAGGGGCCAGGGCCCGGGAAAGCCCATCGCTGCGGCGCTTCCCGGGCCGAGGGTCTTCAGTACGACTGGATCGCGCCGATGTCGGGGTGGGCGCCGGCCGCTGGACCGGCCGCGACAGGGTAGTCAGGCAGGTCCATTCCGGCTCCCCTGCAGGCCGAGCCGGCCGCCAGCTCGAAGGAGGCCGGAGGAAGCTCGGTGAAGGTGGCGGCGGGAGACTCCGACAGGTTGGGCCTGGCCTTGGCGTCAGCCGCGTTGTAGGCATTGAGTACTGAGAGATCCCTCACCGTGAAGGCACCGGACAAGTAGCTCGAGAAGCCCCAGAGGCAGTTCGCCGAGACCTCGCCGGGGAGGGACTTGCGGTCGCTCACGAGGAGCTCGTTGCGCGATCCCTTGGCGCCGAGGATGCAGTTCCTGATGAGGGGAGCCGTCCCCGTGCAGTCGAAGAAGCGTATCGATCCCTTGGCCGTGGCGGCGTAGAAGCTGTCCTGCAGGAAGGCCGGGCTCGAGCCCCTGAGGCTGAAGAGGGTCGCGTTTCCGCCCCATTCGAGGTAGCCCGAGCAGCCGGCCACGCGTCCCGTGCAGTTCTCGTAGCTGCCTATCGAGAGGAAGCCCGCCGAGCCGCGCACGTCGAAGTAGGATGCCAGGATGTCGACCTTCCCCGACTGGATCGCGACGAGGCGAGTGCCCAGGACGGCCCTGCTCGAGAAGGTCGAGGAGTCGAGGGCCAGGCTGCCGCCCGCGGCGTTGATGCCGCTGTAGTAGCGCACGCCAGCGCCCGCGGCCAGCCTCGAGCCCTGGACGCGGATGTCGCAGTCCCTGGCCTGGATCACGCAGGCGCTCACGGCGCCTTCCATGGAGATCGACGAGTCCTCGAGCGAAAGCCCAGACTGGGCGGCATCGAGGAAAAGCACGTCGCCTTCCGAGGCCGCGGCGACGCTGACACCGGAAAGGACGAGGGTGGAACCGGCCGCGGAGAAGAGCACCGGGTTGCCGAGGTCGCCTGCCTCGATGGCGAGCCCCTCGATCCTGAGGCTCGCGGCCGAGAGGACGAGCAAGGGCCCGGCCGCCTTTGCCCTTACGATGGCTGACACCGCTCCCGGCTGGGGATTCCATGCGGCGTCGAAGCCCCCCTTGATGGCAAGCCTCGTACCGGCGGGAAGGGTCGCGCTCGCCGAGCTCGGCACGCTGCCGCGGATGGCCAGGGCCGTACGCGCCTGGCCTCCCGGGGCCAGCACCAGGGCAAGGCCCGCGTCGAGGCTGGCGAAGGGGCGCAGGCGGGATCCATCTCCCGAGTCAGAGCCGTCCTCCGCGACATAGACCGTAGCCACGTCGACCGTGATGACGAGGGCTGCAGCCTCTGCGCTCCTGTTGCCGGCCTCGTCGACCGCATAGGCGCGGACCCGGTAGGTCACGGGACCGTCCGGAGAGCCCGGCAGGCCGAGCATCGGGGGAGCCGCCGAGAAGGCGCCCTGGGTTCCGCCCGAGTCGACGGCCGCCATGACCGTCCCTTCCTGGGCGGAGAAGGACACCGAAAGGGGCACGGAAGAATACGCCAAGGCAGGCCCGAGGATCTCGGGGGGCGAAGGCGGCTTCCGGTCGATGCGGAACCTCAGGATGCCGCCCTCGCCGCCCACGGCGTCCGGGCCTTCGCCGGAATAGCCGCGGTACCGGATGACGACCTTCCTCTCCTCGCCCTCGGGGCAGGAGACCTGGAGCGAGGCGGAAGCGAGCGGCGAAGAAGGCCCTGGCTCCGGGGGCATGGTCCCGTCCGACCTGAGCTCGTAGCGGAGTACGCCGCCGCTCGCCGCGAGGGTCACGTCGTGGTTCAGGACCTCATCCCAGCCGACTCCCGAAAGGGCGACCGCAGGGGGAGAGAGGGGACGCAGGAGGGTGACGCTCGACCTATCGCTCTCCTCGCCCTGGGGGGAGCGTCCGTACCAGGAGACCCGCACCTCGCCCCTTCCGGCGGGCAGGGCCATGGGTCCCTCGTACCTGGCGAAATCGGCGCCATCGATCGAGCAACGTATCTCTCCCTGGTAGGGAGGGAAGGAAAGCCAGACGGGACCGCCGGGCACCGAGGCGACCAGGGCCGGGGCCTCGGGAGGCGCAAGGCCTGCGCCGTCTCCGAGGGCCAGCTCCAGGGGCGCGGAGCGGAACACGAAACTTCCTCCCTCGAGGAGGCCGACGTAGACGCGCGCCTTGCCGCTCCAGCCCGGTGGGGCCGGAAGGTCGAGGCGGGCCTTTCCGCCCGCGGCGGAGAGAGGGAGGAAGTCGGAGATCGAGGCGGGCTTCTCTGCCGGATTGACCGCGACATAGAGCGTCCGCCCTTCAGGCGGCCGGAAATCCAGGAGGACATGGCCATCGAAGGGGGTGATCGTCGGCTCGGACAGGTCGGCCACCTCGCCGGCGCTCGACTCGGGCAGGGCATCGCCGTCGGCCGGCGCAGCATACTCGGGGCCTGGGGCGGCCAGGCGGTAGGTGGCCCTCGCCATGGCGCCCGCGTTGCCCGCTTCATCCACGGCGTAGGCCATGAGGACGTAGGTCTCGGAGCCAGTGGCGGGAAGCTCGAGGTCGGGCCGGCCATCGGCCCCGTACTCGAGGAAGGGGCCGGCCTCGGCCCCGGCACGCGATATCGAGTACCGGATCCTCGCGCCCGCTTCGGCGGAAATGGCCGGCTTGAGGCCGTCCCGGTACAGGCCGGAAGAGGGAGAGAGGACGGGCGCCCGGGGAGGCAGGCGGTCGATCCGGAGCGCCAGGGTCTCGATCGCGCTGTCCGGTCCTTCCCTCAGCTCGAGGGCGTAGCTCCTGTCCTCGCCGTAGGCGGCGTCGAGCTCGAGGGGCAGGTCGAAGGGAAGCCAGGAGGGCGAACCCGCGAAGCGGTATGTGGCCCCGGCCGGCGCCCCTTCTGGGGGGAGGAGGATGACGCAGCGGCCGGAAAGGGCGGGGACCTCCGAGGCGTGGCGGAAGATGGCGGCTCCCGAGCCCTGCGCGGCTGATGCGGCAGCGCAGGCCGCGAGGATGAGCAAGGCAAGGCCAGCCCGGAGCCGCATCCCTCCCCCTACTGCTTGAGGACCTTGAAGACTTCCCTGAGCTCGGGATCGTCCTTGAAGTAGTACGCCTCGAGCTCCTCATCGGAGAGCCCCACGAGCTCGTGGCTCATGTAGTGGATCCAGATCTCGTCCTCGGCCTTCTCGATGACGTGCCTGCGGCACCAGTAATCGGGCTGGATCGGGCAGGTGTAGTTGCGGTAATGGCAGATCTTGTAGTCGTGCACCGCGATCTTGACGTCCTTGCGCGGTATGCCCTGCTCCATGATCACCTCGGTGAGGTGGTTGACCGTGCGTCCCGTGTCGTAGATGTCGTCGACGAGGAGGACCTTGTCGCCGGAGCGGAGGTACTTGGGGCTGTAGGTCCAGCCGTCGATCCTCACCTTGTCGCTTTCGTTGATGTTCGTGTAGGAGCGGGCGACGACGGCGGCGTAGAAGACGGGCCTCGTGTTCTTCCTGACGATCTTGAAGTACTCGCTGATGACGTTGCCGATGTAGGCGCCGCCGCGGAGGGACACGTAGATCACGTCCGGGACGAAACCCTCCTGGTGGATCCTGTAGGCCATCTTGAGGGCGTTGTTCCGGACAACGTTATAGGGCACGAAATCCTTGCGGAAGGTGGACACTGCGGACCTCTCTCTCATGCGGGCGCCCGCGAATCGGGCAACCCGCATGATCGACTATAGCCTCACTTCCTCACATACGCAAGCGTGGTGACCGTCTCGCCGTCGCGGACGACCGTGAAGGCGAGCTTCCTGGCCGCGGGGTCGTTGAGGAGCCGGTAGAAGTCGCGGAGGGTCGGGCAGGCCTTCTCGTTGACCTCGGTGACGATGTCGCCGGGCTTGAGGCCGATGACCGCCGCCGGCGTCTTGGGGAAGACGCTCGTCACGATGATGCCCTTCACGCCCTTGGGAAGCTTGGACTGGTCCACGATCTCGGACTTGAGGGAAACGGCCGTCATGCCCGGGAAGAGGTTGGCGTCGTTCGAGGCCACGGAATCCTTCCTCGCCTCGACGACCACCTTGATGTCCATCTGCTTGCCGTCGCGGACGACCGTGAAGACGGCCGACTGGCCCGCGGGCATGTCGCTCACGAGGCGCACGATGCTGTCCGCGGCCTTCACCTCGGCGCCGTTCGCCTTGATGATGACGTCTCCGGGGAGGATGCCGCTCTTCTGGGCGGGGCTGCCGAGGTAGACCTCGGCGACGAAGGCGCCCTTCCTGCCGTCGAGGCCTAGCTCGGCGGCGCTGGCCTTGTCGAGATCGGGCATCTGTATTCCGAGCCAGCCGTACTCGACCTTGCCCTTGCCGATGAGGTCCTCGATGGCCTTCTTGGCCCTGTCGATCGGGATGGCGAAGCCGAGGCCGATGCTGCCGCCCGTGGGCGAGGCAATCCAGGTGTTCATGCCCACGACCTCGCCCCTGATGTTGACGAGGGCGCCGCCCGAGTTGCCCTTGTTGATGGCGGCATCGGTCTGGATGAAGTCGGAGATGTTGTCGTCGGGACCACCCGTGCGTCCGATGGCGCTTACGACGCCGATGGTCACGGAGGAGCTGAAGCCGAAGGGATTGCCGACGGCGATGGCCCAGTCGCCGACCTCGAGGGCCGAGGAGTTGCCGAGCTTCGCCACGACGATGTCCTTGTCCTCGGTCTCGAACTTGACGACGGCGATGTCCTTGCGGGTATCAGCCCCTACGAGGGTGGCCGGGAACTCCCTGCCGTCGACGAGGATGACCTTGATGCCGTCCTTGTCGGCATCTCCCGCCACGTGGTTGTTCGTGAGGACATAGACGGTCTTGCCGTCGCGCTTCACGATGATGCCGGAGCCAAGTCCTTCTTCCTGGTACTCCTGGTCAGGGCTCGAGCCGTCCTCGGGCTGGCCGAAGAAATACTTCCAGGGGTTCTGCTGGTCCTTGGAATCCGAGGCCTTCTTGGTGCTCGTGACGTCTATCTCGACGACCGAAGGCAGGACAGTCTGGGCGACGTAGCGGAAGGCGCTCTGCACGCTCGTGGCCTGGGTGATGGCCTGGCTTACCTCGGGAGACTGGTCCGACACTGCGCCCGGCGTCTCCGCGCGGATGCTGTGGTCGGGTCCATGGGAGGACAGGGAAAAGCCGAGGAAGGCCAGGCCGAAGCCGATCAGGATCCCCGTGAGGACGAGACCGACGAGCGGCAGCTTCTTGGGCCGGATTTTGCTCAGGAACGACATGATCCACTCTCCTTGCCGCCGGCAGGGCGGCGCCTATGTGACAATATAATGCCGCGGATTGTCCTTGGTTACAGGAAGCAACTCACGCCGGATAGGTCCAGGACGTGAGCACCTCGACCTTCCAGTCGGGCAGTATGGCGATGGTATGCTCGTAGTGGGCCGATGGCTTGTGGTCCAGAGTGACCACGGTCCAGTCGTCGGCGAGGACCTTCACGTCGCCCGTGCCGAGGTTGATCATCGGCTCGAGGGCGAGGACCATGCCCGGCATGAGGCGAGGGTTCGGGCCCGGGCTCACGTAGTTCGGTATCTGCGGATCCTCGTGCGGCGCGAGGCCTACGCCATGGCCGCAGTACTGCCTGACGACCCCGTAGCCGTTCGAGACGGCGTGGCCGAAGACAGCCCGCGAGATGTCATGGATCCTGGCGCCGGGCTTGACCGCGGCTATGGCCCGTTCGAGGCACTCCCGCGTGACGCGGAGGAGCTTGTCCACCTCGGGCGATATCCTGCCCACGGGGAGGGTGATGGCCGCGTCGGAAAAGAAGCCCCCGAGGTCTATGCCGCAATCGAGGCCAATGACGGACCCCTCCTCGAGGCGGCTGTTGTCCGGTATCCCGTGGATGACCACGTCGTCCGGCGAGGTGCAGAGGCTCGCGGGATAGCCGTCATAGTTGAGGAAGGCCGGACGGCCGCCGCGCGAGACGATGAAGTCGTGGGCGAAACGGTCGAGCTCCTTCGTGGTGATTCCCGGCTTGACGAGGGGAACCAGGCCGGCGAAGAGGTCGGAAAGCATCCTGCAGGACGCCCTGATGCCGGCGAGCTGTTCCCCGTTCTTTAGACGAAGCACGATTCCTCCAGTGGCGCGCGGATGGGAAATCCCGTCCGCCCCTTGTCAATGGGACAATCTGGCGGCCTCGGTATCCGACGGATCCGCGAGGTGGGCCATGGCATAATACCCCTTGGCCGCGTGCGCGTCTCCCTGCGAGTCCGCGATCCGGCCCATTTCCTTGAGCACGTCGCAGCGCACCGGGGGCTCCGAAGATACCGCCAGGGCCTTTTCAAGGATATCCATGGCCTCCTCCGCCTCTCCCGCGTCGTCACGCAGGAGGGCAAGGGCGAAGAGGCCCTCGGCCCCGCCGGCCCCCTCCCCTCCACTCTCGAGGAGGGTCCTCGCCCGCGCGAGGTCACCGCGGGCCATGGCGGCATAGGCGTCGAAGAGGACGCGCCGGGGATAGTGGATGTCGGCCTTCTCCGCCCTCGCATGCACGGCGAGGAAGTCATCGTAGTAGCCCCGGGAGAAGAGCAGGGCCAGTCCGTCATCGAGGAGGCGGACATCGTCGGGACGAAGCTCGATCGCGCGGAGCACTTCCGCGGCGAGTCGACCTTCGGGCCAGAGGGCTGCGCCGGTGCCGAGCCATTCCCTGAGCGCCCTCGAGTCGGGGTCCGCGGCCAGGAAGGTGGCATCCGGGACCTGGCGCCCCGGCCCGGCGGCCGCGCGATCCATGAAGACCAGGGCCTCGGCCTTCTTCCCTGACCGCGCAAGGGCGGCCGCGTAGGCTACCAAGGCGCCTCGTTCCGCGGGAAAGACGCGCAGGAGGGACGCGTAGAGCTCCGCCGATTCCGCATGCCGGCCTGACAGCCTGAGTTCGCCGCCAAGCTCGGCATCGTCCATCTCGCGGAAATCGCCCTCGTCGTCGAAGAGCCCTCGCTGGCCGGCCGAGAGGGTCCCTCCGTCAAGAGCGGCTATCGAGACGTAGTTCCTCCATGAGAAGGCCGGATCGGCCGCGAGCGACGACCTCCACAGGCGCTCCGCTTTCACCGGGTCGCCGAGGACCCAGGCGGCATCGCCCATGAATTTCCGCTGCCGGGCCGAGGGACGTTCGTAGCCGAGCCCGGCAAGGACCTCGTACTGGCCCGCATCCCAGAGAAGGGCCACGGGAACGGCAAGCCCTCCCGCGCGGGCCTTGTCGAGCCAGGAGCGGGCGGCAAGGCGATCGCCTTCGGAGAGGGCGAGGGCGGCCGCGTCGATGTAGAGGCGGGAATCGCCCGAGATGCCGGCAAGACGGGCGAGGTTGGCGGCGTTCTTCGCAGAGGGAGGCAAGGTGCCGGCCTTGAGCGACGCAAGGGCCGCCTCGGCCCAGAGGCCGGGGCGGGATTCGGCGGAGAGGCCCTTGCCGAAGAGGGCGAGGGCCCGTTCCGGCCGGCCCCCGCGAAGGAAGGCGTCGGCCTCGGCGGCGAGGAGGGATTCGGACCCCGGACCGTGATCGAGGGCATGCTGGGCGACCAGCGCATAGCGGCCCCTGTCCCCGAGGGCCTCTGCCCGGCGCGCCCGCTTGAGGAGGGAGACCCAGTCTTCGGCGCTCCGGGCCTTGCGCTCGGCCTGCGCGAAGGCCGTCCCGAGCCGTTCCGGACCGGCCTCGGCGGCCCAGGCATCAAGGGAGGAATCGAGACTGGAGCGGGCGGACCGGAAGGCTGCCTCGGTATCTCCGCAAGCCGTCGAAAGGGCAGCGGACAGGAGCAGGGCAGCCCCGAAGCGGAGGGGAGAGGGACAGGCGAAGCGGCTAGCGCGACTCCGCGGCTTTCCAGATTCCATCGAGCACCCCGTTTATGAAGCGGTAGGAATCCTCGGACCCGTATTCCTTGGCTATCTCGATGGCTTCGTCGATCGTGATCTGCGCCGGGATGTCCTTCTGGAAGAGCAGCGAATAGGCTCCTATCCTGAGGATGGCGAGGTCCACTTTCTTGAGGCGCTCGAAGGACCAGTTCTGGAGGTGGGCCTTGATCTGGCGGTCCACCTCCTCGATGTTCTCGATGGCTCCCGCTATGAGGAGTCGCGCAAAGACCTTGAGCTCCTCGTCCAGGCTCGACCGCTTGTCGTCGTCGATCCAGGAGAAGGCAAGGAGGTCCTTCACGGCCGTGCCGGAGGCATCCCAGGCATAGAGGGCCTGGAATGCCAGGATGCGCGCCTTTCGTCTCGAGGCCATTTGCTGCCAGTCCTAGAAAGTCAGGTTCTCGGTGAAGATCTTCACTTCGGAAGACTTCCTGAGGATGTCATGGAGCTCGTCCTGGATCTTGCCGAGGACCTCCTGCTGCTTTTTCGTGGCCAGCATGTACTTGATGTAGTCCTGCACGGTCGCATTCGGATTGTTCGGGAGGGGATCGGTGAGCGTCAGCATCTTCTGCGGGAGGATCTCGTTCACCCTGACGACCTGGAGGCCGGCCTCGTTCTCGATGACGGCGCTGACGTCGCCCACCTTCATGCCGAAGACCGTATCGACGAAGGTATTGCCGTAGACGGAGATGGCCTGGGGCGTCTTCTCGACGTAGAAATTGGAGTTGGCCTTGAAGAGGGAGCCCGCGTCCGCGGCCCTGAGCACATACTCGTCAAAACGCGACGGGCTGGCCTTGATCGCGCTCGCGGCCTGCCTGAGGGCGTCGGAAGCCTTCTTCTTGTCGTCGCCGGAGAGGGAGCGCAGGTCGACATAGATCACCGACACGCGGACCGTGTCCGGGCGTACCATCTGGGACTTGTAGAGCTCATAGGCCTGGAGAATCTCGTCGGAGGTCGGCTCCTTGACGGCCTTGAGCTCGTCGGCCTTCTTGGCCTTGAGATAGGCCTGGAGGAGGAGCTGCTGGCGGGCATAGGACCGGGCGTCGAGGTAGATGCCCTGGGCCCGTAGGGCGATCTCGAGCTTGGCGTCGTCTGCGCCCGGGCCGAGGGAGGACTTCATCTGGCCAAGGGCGGCGGCGATCTCCGCATCGGAGACCACGATCCGCTCGCGTTCGCAGTACTGGGCGAAGAGGAGCTCGTCGATCATCTTGTCGAGGAGCTGCTGGCGCTGCTCCGCGGTGAGCTTCTTCCCGATGGCGGTCTCGATCTTCTCGAGATTGGACTTGAACTGGCGGACGGAGATCATCTCGAGCCTGGTGAGCTTCACCGTCGCGGCTGGCTTGTCTATCGTCGTCTGGGCAATGGCGGCTGTCAGGGAAAGCGAGAGGATCGCGACGCCGAGCAAAAAGCGCTTCATTGTACACCTACCTAGGAATCGGATCAGGCAGAGTCATTTGTGCCGATGATACTGGAACAAACCAAACAAGGCAAGGTAATAGAAAAAAACGCTTTGCTCAAGTACTCGGGGCTTTCCCGGCCCCGCGATCAGCCCCGCTCCGCCATGCCGGCGCGCCGCTTAAGGGCGGCGAGGCCTGCCAGCCTCGGTTCGAGCTCGGCCGCCCGCCTCAGCGACTCGATGGCCGCCTGGGTCTCGTGCCGCCTCAGCTGGACCTCCGCTTTCTTGCGGAGAAGCTGGGCCCTGTCCCTCCTCGGCAGGTCGAGGGCGGCCGCCTCTTCCAGCCTGTCCATGAAGTCCTCCTCGTCGAGGACCTTGGGCATCTTGAGGAGGAGGAGGGTCCTGAAGCGGAGGAGGACGACATCGAAGAAATAGCGGAAGGTCGGCTTTTCGAGCTCCATGACGATGAGGCGCCTGTAGAGGGAGTAGGCCTTGAGCCAGCGCTCCCGCCTCTCATACTCCTCGGCGAGGCATAATTCCGCATCCATGGCCTCGCCCCTCTCGAGCCAGCGCTCCAGCCGGAAGTCGCCGAAGGCCTTGGACTTCTCGTAGACCTCGATGGCCTCGTCCTCGAGCCTGTGGAGGAGGTCGTAGACCACGAGCTTGGCCTGGCTTTCGGGATCGCCGGGGCGGGCCTTGAGGAACTTGCGATAGTCGAAACCGCTCTCTTCCGCGGCGCGGCGCCTCAGCGAACGGTCGTAGGCGCGGCGCTTCTCCGGGTCCGAGAGAACGGCGTAGGCCTCGAGCAGGCGGCGCATGGCCGCGTCGCGGGAGCGGCCTCCGCCCTCCCCCCCCTCGGCCGCCGCGCCCCTCGCGCCGTTCGCGCGGGCGAGGTCGGGATGGAGGCGTTTTGCCTGTTTCCTGAAGGCGCTCTTCACCTCCTTGGCGCTCGCCTCGGGGGCGATGCCAAGGATGTCGTAGTGGCTATCCACGCGCCTGGTTCCGTTCCACGGGCGCGTTGCGCGCCGCCGTTCCGGCCTCATCCGCGCCGGAGAGGATCTCGGAGTAGGTCACGCGCATGCCCGCGGCCTCCATCGCGGACATGAGCCGCCCGAGCAGCCTCGCGGGCCGGAGGCCCGACTTGCGGACAAAGGCGAAACTGCGCTTGCCCTCGAGGCCCGAGGCTCCCTTGAGGGCGAGCGCGGCCTTGCCCTGCAGGTTCGCGCCGAGGCCTGCCGCCTCGACGCCGAAGGCGACGTAGTCGAAGGCGGCCACGGCCTGCGGGACGGCATCGAAGAGCTCGGCCCGGTGCCCCGAGGACTCGAAGCCCCTTGCCAGGGATTCGGCCAGGGCCTTGAGCCTGCCGGAGCCTCCGGCCGGGATGTAGATGACAGCGACGCGCATCAATCCTCCATGCCTTTCGTCAGGATTCCCGGAAGGGGCCCGCCGCGTGCTTTCCCCGCACGACGAGGACCGGGCAGGGCGAGTTGGCCGCGATCTCCATGTAGACGTCCATGAGGGCGTCCTTGAAGGCGGACTTGCGCTCGGTCTCGCCTATGACGATGCAGTCGGCGCCGATCTCCTCCGCGAGGCCGATGACCTCGGCGGGGATGGCACCCTTGCGCATCACGGTCTCGGCCTTGAGCCCCTCGGCCTCGGCCAGTTCGGTCACGTACCCGAGGAGGCGGCGCCCCGATCCCTCGAGACTCGACTCGTACTCCTTGCTCTCGTCCGGCACGAAGATCCTCGAGATGGCGAGCTGCCGTATCGTGGCCGTGTCGACGACATAGACCGCGCAGATCGAGCAGCGGTAGGCCTTGGCAAGCGAGATCGCATATCTCGCGGCGCCGATCGATGATTCCGAGCCGTTGACGACTACGAGGAGCTTCGACAATGGGCTTCTCATGACTCGTCCTTCTTGAGCCTTCTGGCCTTGAGCAGCTTGCCCGTGAAGAGGAACTCGCGTTCCCGCTCCTCGAGTGCCGCCTCGATGAAATGCTTGCGTTCCCGGGTCTCGGGAATCACCATCTTCTCCAGGGCGTTGACCCGCCGCTGGGTCTTCTTGAGCTCCTTCGCGATCCGCCAGACGACGCTGCGGAGGCTGGCCATCTGCGCGATGAGGCCCAAGAGCTCGGTGAACTCTAACATGGTCTCGTCGCAGTCCGCAAACGAATTCACGAAGGAGTACGGCAGGTTCCTGGCGGGAACCTCCGCCTCGAGCGAGAGCACGTTCATGCCGGCGACCTGGACCCTCCGCTCGCGGGCCTGGAAATCCACGGTGATGCTTTCGGACAGCTTCGTGGCCCGTTCGCGACCCACGGACAGGAGCATGCGGCGCATCGCGGGGTAGGCGGTCTGACAGCGCCTCGCGATCTCCTTCTCGAGGATCTTGACCTCGTCCACGCGCTTCATGAGCTCCATGACGAGGATCTCGCGCTTGCGCTCGAGGAGGTCATAGCCCTCGAGCGCGAGGTTGAGCTTCTCCTTCTCCCTGCGGAGATTCGACTTGGTCGGCGCGACGTTCTGGACGGGCATGCCTTCTTCCTACGCCTCTTTGGGCAGGTAACGGGCTATGAGGTCCTTCGACACGCGGAGTAGCTCGTCCTTGGGGAGGTAGGTGAGCATCTTCCAGCCGAGGTCGAGGGTCTCCTCGATCGAACGGTTCTCGAACTCGCCCTGCGCGAGGTACTCGGCCTCGAAGTGCTCGCCGAAGTGGAGGTACTGCTTGTCGAGGGGCGAGAGCTCCTCCTCGCCGATGATGGCCGCGAGGTTGCGGACGCTCTTGACGCGCGCGTAGGCGGCGAAGAGCTGGCTCGAGAGGTCGCGGTGGTCGTCCCTCGTCATGCCCTCGCCGATGCCGTCCTTCATGAGGCGCGACAGCGAGGCGAGGCCCGCGATGGGCGGGTAGACGCCCTTCTGGGAGAGCTCGCGCTCGAGGACGATCTGGCCTTCGGTGATGTAGCCCGTGAGGTCGGGGATGGGATGGGAGATGTCGTCGTCGGGCATCGAGAGGATGGGGATTTGCGTGATGGAGCCCTTCGAGCCCTCGATCTTGCCCGCGCGCTCGTAGAGCGAGGCGAGGTCGGAATAGAGGTAGCCCGGGTAGCCCTTGCGCGAGGGCACCTCGCTCCGCGCGGCGGACACCTCCCGGAGGGCCTCGCAGTAGTTCGTCATGTCCGTGAGGACGACGAGGACGTGCATACCGAGCTCGTAGGCGAGGTATTCGGCCGCC
>Ga0209098_1001272_pt1 | contig 24614 bp, 18 predicted proteins | sample AD_JPNHW1_MetaG_FD_184429 | JGI IMG/M metagenome (GOLD analysis project Ga0209098, IMG submission 184429) | Active sludge microbial communities of municipal wastewater-treating anaerobic digesters from Japan - AD_JPNHW1_MetaG (SPAdes) (version 2) | ecosystem: Engineered > Bioreactor > Anaerobic...
GGGTTCAACGGTCCAGAGGATTCTGAATTATATTGTGTGACTGTGAGAAAAGTAAGTTATCGCTTTTCTTTCCTTGAAACGAAAATATACTCGATAAGAATAATAAACAGCACTGTAAATATCGTGCTTATGATTATCCGCAGCAGTGTCCTGAAAAATTCGGCAAATGAAAATACATCCAGGAAATTCAGCACTGCATGATGCAGAAATACAAGGATGAATGTGTAAGTCATGAACCATTTCAGCCCCATGTTGTGTAGCGACGGGTACATGGATGCATTGTATTCATCCCGCTCGCCAACCAGTTTGATGACTGTAGGCCGTGCAAAACCGGCCAGCAAGGTGGCTGCTGTATGCAAGCCCGGAGTTCCTGAAAAAATATCGATGGTGAACCCGGTTACAAAACTGATAAGCAACAGCAACCAGCCCGGAGTTTCAAAGGGCAGCAGCAGTATAAATAAAATGTAAACAAACGGATTAAGGTAGCCGTAGAAGTTGATCCTGTTGAGCAACACCACCTGCAGCAATACCAGCAGAATGAACCTGAAAATATTCTGAAATACCAGTCTATTCATTGGCTTGTGCTTCGGTTGTTTTTTTCAGTTCTTCCTGTTCGTCTTTCATCAGGTTTCGCACGATGTAAACATAATCGAGGCTGTTGAAATCCACACTGAAAGAAAACGGTATGATATAAAAATGCTCTCCCTGTTCAACCCTGAAATCATTAATGGTTCCCATCATCAGCCCAGCCGGAAAGATGTTTGAAAAGCCACTGGTGACAATTGTGTCGCCCCGTGAGAGTTTTACATGTGCCGGGATATCGTTGAGCGTTCCCACTGAAGGGTTTACACCGTTCCAAACCACTGTGCCCATCTGGTCATTTTTCCTTATGCGTGCGCTGATGCGCGTATGCTTGTTGAGCACACTCATCACCCAGGCAAAGTTTTCCGATACGCTTACCACCGTTCCGGCTACACCATTGGGAGTGATCACAGCCATATCCTTTTCTACCCCAAACCGCCTGCCTTTGTCGAGCATGATATAATTGTTGCGCTTGCCCACCGTATTGTGAATTACCCTTGCCACAATATAATTGTACTGTTGCCGGTAGAGTGTATCGTTTTTCCAGAAAGTGTTGGTGTCGCTTTTCAGGAACGAAATATCGGATCCCTGCCTGAGAATGGCATTTTCAATTGAAAGCAGTTCGTTGGTGCGGCGAAGTTTGAGGTAACCTGTGATGTTGCTTGCCGAAGTATAGAATTTCCCGGTTATGGCATTTCCGGTGTTGAGAATTGCCGATTGCTGGAAATAGGTTGAATTGACAAGCATAGCCAGTGCCACTACTTCCAGTAAGATGAAAAGCAGCAGGAAATGAAACCGGACTATGAAAGCCAGAATGTTTCGCATGGGCTGAAGCGGGGTTTACCTGTCCTGCCCTTACTTGATGAGGAAGGTAAATTTATCGAAATTCTTGAGGGCGATTCCTGTTCCGCGGGCAACTGCGTGCAGCGGGTCGTCGGCAACGTGTACAGGAAGTTTGGTTTTGAGATGCAACCGCTTATCGAGGCCACGAAGCAATGAACCACCACCGGCAAGGTAAATGCCGGTTTTAAAGATATCAGCTGCAAGTTCGGGAGGCGTCATTTCAAGTGCATTGAGCACTGCGGCTTCAATCTTGGAGATTGATTTGTCGAGCGCATGGGCAATTTCGGCGTAGTTTACATAAATCTCCTTGGGAATGCCGGTTAGCATATCGCGGCCATGAACAGCATAATCAGGCGGAGGATTGTCAATTTCGGTAAGGGCAGCGCCAACTTCTATTTTTATCATTTCGGCTGAGCGTTCACCAATGTTGATATTGTGCTGTTTGCGCATGTATTCTTCAATATCGGCATTGAAATCGTCGCCTGCGATGCGTATAGACTTGTTGTTCACAATACCCCCGAGTGCAATAACAGCAATTTCACTGGTACCACCTCCAATATCGATAATCATATTACCGGTTGGCTCAAGCACATCAATGCCTATACCGATGGCAGCAGCCATAGGCTCATGAATAAGCCTTACTTCCTTGGCACCGGCTTGTTCGGCTGAATCTTTTACCGCTCTTTCTTCTACTTCGGTAATGCCCGAAGGAATGCAGATGACCATGCGCAATGCCGGAGGGAAAAGGCTTCGGCTGGTGCCAATCATCTTGATGAACTCACGGATCATATACTCTGCCGACTGGAAATCAGCGATAACACCATCGCGCAAAGGCCTGATGGTTTTTATGTTTTCATGGGTTTTGCCATGCATCATCATTGCTTTCTTGCCTACTGCAAGTACTTTGCCGGTATTGCGTTCAATGGCAATGATGCTGGGTTCGTCAACTACTACTTTGTCGTTATAAATGATAATGGAATTGGCTGTGCCAAGGTCCATTGCAATTTCTTTCGTAAGGAAGGAAAAAAGTCCCATCAGGTGTACAGTATTTCAGTTATTACAAAAGTTTATCAGTATAAATCACTGATAATTGTTTCTTGATTAATGCTTAAAGTGTCTAATACCGGTAAATACCATTGACATTTCATGCAGGTTGCAAAAGTTGACCGAGTCTTCGTCGCGCACCGAACCGCCGGGTTGTATCACTGCCCTGATGCCATTGTTATAAGCTATCTCCACCGAATCGGCAAACGGAAAGTAGGCGTCTGATGCCATAACGACTCCTTCAAGATCAAAACCGAACTCATGAGCCTTATTAATGGCATGTTTCAATGCATCCACCCTCGACGTCATACCGCATCCTGCTCCCAGCAACTGCTTGTTTTTTACAAGAACTATTGCATTGGATTTGAGATGCTTAACGGCAATATTGGCAAATAATAAGTCGTCAACCTGCGATGCTTCCGGTGCAACGTTGGTGACAACTTTCAGCGATTCTGGTGTTTCGGTGTACCGGTCTTTGTCCTGAACTAAAACTCCATTCAGTGCTGACCGGAACTGTGAAGCCTGAAAATCAGCATTTTTGCGCTGCAAAAGTATTCTATTTTTCTTTGATTTCAGGATTTCCAGTGCATTTTTTTCATAAGCGGGCGCTATCACAATTTCCATGAACAATTTGTTCATTTCTGTGGCGGTTTCCTCATCTATTATCCTGTTTGCGGCAACTACGCCTCCATATGCCGAAACAGGGTCACCGGCCAGCGCATCTTTCCATGCCTGCAGCAGCAAAGGCCGCGTAGCAAGCCCGCAGGCATTGGTATGCTTGATGATTGCAAATGTGGGTTCACTAAATTCATCGATCAATGAAATAGCGGCTTCGAGGTCAACCAGGTTATTGTAGGAAATCTCCTTGCCATGATGCTGTTCAAATACTTTTTCCAAATCGCCGTAAAACACGCCTTTCTGGTGAGGATTTTCACCATAGCGCAATGTGGATGCTTTTTGGCTGCTCACCTTGAAAGCCGGAATCAGGGCTGTTTGGTTAAAATAATTGAAAATGGCGCTGTCGTAATGTGAGCTCACATTGAAAGCTTCGGCAGCAAGCCTGAAACGGTCGTTTACCGATGTATAACCATGCTTTTCATCCAGCAGGCTGATAAGGACTTCATACTGGTTTGTGGACGGAACGATCACAACATCATTGTAATTTTTAGCAGCAGCACGTATCAGCGAAATCCCTCCAATGTCAATCTTTTCAATAATCTCTTCGTGACCGGCACCTGAAGCCACCGTGGATTCGAAAGGATAGAGATCAACAATCACCAGGTCGATAGCCGGAATATCATGCGTTTCGCGCTCTGCCAGATCGGTTTGATTATCACGGCGAAAAAGAATACCGCCAAATACTGCCGGGTGCAATGTTTTTACACGTCCGCCAAAAATCGACGGGTATGTGGTAAGACTTTCAACCGTTGTACATGGCAAACCAAGTGACCTGATAAAATCATACGTGCCGCCGGTTGAGTACATAACCACTCCCAACCCGTGCAGTTTTCGTGCAATTATGTCGATTCCTTCCTTGTGATAAACCGAAATAAGCGCTGACCTGATGGGTTTTAACTCTTCCATATCGCTGCCTGTTAAAGCTTGCAATAATATAAAAAATGCGGCTGGAAATGGCTGATTTCTTAAAAATTACATGGTCGCCGGGATTGTTTGCATAAAAGAAGTAATTTTACATCAAAGTTCTGCTGCTAAAAGACCACAGATGTTATTCCTCCGGTTATTGCGCGAAAGTTACCTGTTTGCAATCAAAGCCATTGTTGTTAACAAGGTACGCACATTCCTGTCGCTGATGGGGATTACTATCGGCATTTTCTCAGTCATTTCGGTACTGACAGTTTTCGACAGTATCGAGATTACCATCCGCAAAAGTGTTGAATCTCTCGGCAGCAATGTGCTTTTTGTCCAGAAATGGCCCTGGAGTATGGGCGATGCCAACTATGCCTGGTGGAAATACATGAAACGCCCCGAAACACGGCTGCAGGAAATGGAAGAAATCCAGAAAAGGAGTTCATTGACTGATGCTGCCGGTTATTATGTGGCTACTGAAAAGAACGTAAAGTTCAAGGGCAATACATACGAAAACGCCCAGATAGTTGCTGTGTCACACGACTATGATAAAGTGCAGGCTTTCAATATTGACCAGGGGAGATATTTCACCCTGCAGGAATCACAAACCGGCAGGCCTGTTGCCATTGTTGGCCGGGATATCACCGACAAATTACTTGAAAACACTGACCCCCTGGGAGAGGAAATCCTGGTTTTCGGGCGAAAAGTTCAGATCATCGGAACCTTCAAGAAAGAAGGCAACGATACATTTGGCCAGTCCAACGACACCTGGGTATTACTGCCTGTAAATTTCGGCCGCAATTTTATTGACCTCAATTCATATAACATTGGCTCGGCCATTCTCGTGAAAAGCAAACCAAATGTTCCTAACGATGAACTGCGTGATGAACTCACTGGCATTATGCGTTCGGTTCGCAAACTTAAACCCTCGGTTGAAGATAATTTTGCCATTAACGAGATGAGTATCATCACCCAGGGATTCGATAAGATATTCAGCGTTATCGCTATGGTTGGATGGATCGTTGGAGGATTTTCGTTGCTGGTGGGCGGTTTTGGTATTGCCAATATTATGTTCGTATCGGTGAAGGAAAGAACTGCTCAGATCGGCATTCAGAAGTCGCTTGGCGCAAAGAATTATTTCATCCTGCTCCAGTTCCTTTTCGAAGCCATATTCCTGGCAATGCTTGGTGGCATTCTAGGCTTACTTATTATTTATGCGGGAACGGTTGTTGTTTCGCGCCTGGCCAATATGACCCTTATGCTCACCTCCGCAAATATCATTTTGGGATTATCCGTTTCCGCATTTATCGGGCTTGTCTCTGGCTTATTCCCCGCCTGGGCAGCTTCACGCCTCGATCCTGTTGAAGCAATGCGGTCGACGTTTTAGGCTGTCTGTCCACGGTTTAGTATTCAATAAACAAGTTTTCGGGCATGCCCCGAAAAATTTTGTGCTGACATTCAGCGATGAATTTTTTACTAACAATCTTTCCTGTCACCTTTTTTCTAACTTTGCGTTACAGCAAAATTGTATGGAAAGACGCTGGGTTTATAAAGAAAGCGGTGATATTGAGGTAGTCAGGAACCTGGCTAACGACCTGAGTATAGATGAACCGCTTGCTGTTCTGCTTGCCCAACGGGGAGTTTCCTCTTTTACCGAAGCAAGGAGCTTTTTTCGTCCCGACCTGCAAAATCTTCATGATCCGTTTCTACTCCGCGATATGGAGATGGCCGTGAACCGTATCAGGCAGGCATTCGATAAAAAGGAAAGAGTACTCGTTTATGGCGATTACGATGTGGACGGAACAACCGCAGTGGCGCTGGTTTACACCTTCCTGAAGGAACAGGAATTTGCCAATATCGACTTTTACATCCCTAACCGGTATAACGAAGGTTACGGCGTATCAATAAAGGGAATTGACTTTGCCGCTGAAAATGGGTTTTCGCTCATTATTGCGCTTGACTGCGGAATTAAAGCCGTGGAGAAGGTACAATATGCCCTGGAAAGAGGGGTCGATTTTATCATTTGCGACCACCATCGCCCAGGAGATGAGTTGCCTCCGGCTGTTGCCGTGCTGGATGCAAAACGCGATGATTCAGTTTATCCTTTTGACGAACTTTCGGGCTGCGGCGTTGGTTTTAAACTGATACAGGCTTATGCCCAAAAATACGACATACCGTTCGAGAAACTTAGCAAGTATCTCGACCTGGTTGCAGTGAGCATAGCATCAGATATTGTGCCGATAACCGGCGAAAACAGGATTCTGGCATACTACGGGCTCAAACTCATCAACTCCAAACCGCGCCCGGGAATTGAGGCAATTCTTAATGTGGCAAATATCATCCGCCGCGAAGAAGCCGAAAAATCCGAAAGTGCTGAAGCAGGAATCTTCTCGCGGGAACTCACCATCAACGACCTGGTATTTGTGATTGGCCCGCGCATTAATGCAGCCGGAAGGATTGAGAGCGGCCGGAATTCGGTTCAACTGCTCATCAGCCCCAGCCTCGCCGACGCCGAAAGTATTGCCAGGCAAATCAATGATTTTAATATTACCCGCCGCGACCTTGACTCGCAAATCACTCAGGAAGCCCTCGACATGATTGCTGCCGATAAAAGCCAGCAGGGAATGCGCTCAACAGTGGTATTTAACGAGAACTGGCATAAAGGAGTTATCGGCATTGTTGCCTCACGGCTTACCGAATCATACTATCGCCCTACCATAGTGCTTACCCAATCCAACGGGCTGATAACAGGCTCAGCGCGATCGGTAAAGGATTTTGATATTTATGACGCCATTGATGCCTGCAGCGACCTGCTTGAGCATTTCGGCGGACATACCTATGCTGCAGGACTTTCGCTGAAACCTGAGAACCTTGAGCTTTTCAGAAAGAAATTTGAGCATATCGTTGCAACTTCCATCCAGGATTATATGCTCATGCCAGAAGTTGAAATTGACCTGGAACTTGACCTTCGGCAGATCACGCCGAAATTTATGCGAATACTCAAACAGTTTGCTCCTTTCGGGCCCGGAAACATGTCGCCGGTATTTATGACCCCGCGAACCCGCGACACAGGCTATGCCAGAATTGTAGGCAAAAACCATGTGAAAATGACCGTTTTCCAGGAATCGGTGCGGAGCGATCCTTTTTCATCCATTGCTTTTCAGCAGGGCGACAAGTACACTGATATCCAGAAAGGCCGCGCCATGGACATATGCTACCATCTTGAAGAGAACGAATGGAATGGTAATAAGTCCATTCAACTGAATATCAAAGATATTCGCTTCTCGGAAGAGCAGTAACCTGCGACGGAATTAGACGGCCTGATTGTTATGGTTTCAACCAAAATCGAATGATCAGATTCTCTCAGAAATGGAGCACTGTCCTGATCATTAAAAATATCCCAAATCCTACCAAAAGAATACCCACTGCATGATTGATGAGCAGTAATATCCTGCCGTTCAGATATCTTTTTAACTTACTGGCGACGAGCACTTTCAGTATATCGGTAGCAAACACAACCAAAAGTGTACCGGAGAAAAAGATGAGAATACCATGCTTGTCGTCGCCGAAATTGGAGCTTACGCCAACCATAGCTGATATCCAGAAGAACCACACAAAAGGGTTCATAATATTGAGAAAATAGCCTTTAAGGATATAGGTAAGCGGCCCGGCCACCTTAATTTCAACCGGGTTGTTGTTTTCGTCGAAATGGACTTTGCGGTTAAAGGTATAAATGCCGAAAAGTATCAGAATAATCCCCCCGATAATACCGGCTATGAGGTAGTTGTCTTTTTTATTAATTATTTGCAATGCCCCGAGATATGCCAGCATCAGCACACTGAAGTCGCTGATAATTATTCCGGTGGCCAGAAATATCCCTGATCTCCATCCGCTGTGAATGCTCGTTTGCAGCAACGTGAAAAGTGCTGGTCCCAACAGGGCTGCCAGGGTAAATCCGAGGATCATGCCTTGCAATAACGGGTGCATATTTCAGATTGCTTTTTGGTAACTGATTAGATTTATTGTGAACGATAATCTTACCGAGATGATAAAATCAGCGTTTCATACCAACGATTTGTCAGCCATTATTATTTTTTACTGATTGAAGATATTCCTCCCACTGCTCGTATTTTGCATTCTTCATTACGCGGGGAAATTTGTGTTGTCCACCCTCTTTTCCCTGTAACCGCATCCAGTTCAAAAACACTTCAGGCGACAGCGTTTCAACAATTACATCGCGCACGGCGTGTAACCTCTCGGTACGATAGTCATCGTTGAGAATTTTGAGGAATTCATCAATCTTCTTTGCGGCTGCAGCTTGGTCAATTATATCGTTTGTACCCAGGTACCACTTATGGGCAAACATACTGCCATGCTTTATACCGGCCACAGTGAATTCCCTCACGGTGATATTCAGGTCATGTTCCAGCATTTCAATGGCACGGTTCATATTTTCCTGCGAGAGATGCTCGCCGCATAAACTCAGGTAATGCTTGGTGCGGCCTGTGATCACAATTTCGGAAAGCTGTTTCGAGGTAAACTTGATCGTGTCACCGATAAGGTAACGCCAGGCTCCGGCGCAGCTTGAAAGAAGCAAAGCATACTCTTTTCCTTCTTCCACCTGGTTGATGGTGAGTGCTTCCGCTTCAGGTTTCAGGTTACCGTCATCGTTGAAGTTCTGTTCGTTGAACGGGACAAATTCATAGAAAATGCCGTTGTCAAGAACCAGTTGCATAGAGTTGGTTCCGGGGCGGCTCTGGTAAGCAATGAACCCTTCGCTGGCCAGGTAGGTTTCCATGTAAGTAAGCGGCCTTGCCAGTAATTTCTCAAAGCCCTTAGCATAAGGAGCAAACGAAACTCCGCCATGTACATAGATCGAAAGATTAGGCCAGAGATCATGTATTGTATTCAGATTATATTGTTCGATGATCTTCTCGAGCAATATCTGCAGCCAGGCAGGTACCCCGACTATCACGCCGATATCCCATTCAGGGGCTTTTTTAATGATTTCTTCGAGTTTCGTCGTCCAGTTTCTTTCCTTCGAAATACGGTTGCCGGGCTTGTAAAAATGCTGAAACCAGAAAGGAAGGTTTCCGGTGGTGATACCCGACAGGTCGCCTTCGTAGTAGGTGCCGTTAAACTGCAGGTGAGTGCTTCCGCCAAGCATGAGTACACCTTTTTGAAAGAATTCAGGCGGAAAATCATATTTCGCAAGCGAAAGCAATTGTTTGATGCTTGTCCGCTGAATGGCCCTCAGCATATCAGGCGTGACGGGTATATATTTGCTTGATGCTTCGGAAGTGCCCGAACTCAGGGCAAAATGCTTCACCTGCCCAGGCCAGCAAACAAATGCTTCACCATTAAGAGTCCGGTACCACCAGCGGCGATGCATGGAGTTGTAATCGTGCAGGGGAACTTTCTGCTGGAAAGTCTTTACTACATTCTCGCTTCGCAACATCTGCGGAAAGCCATATTCTTCTCCGAAAAAAGTAAGCTGGGCTGTGCGCAAAAGCTTACGCAATGTCCTGACCTGAGCCTTATATGGATCCTGTGGCTTAAGTTTGTCAACAGGGATGCGGCTGCGTACCTCAATTGCACTTTTAATGATTGATCCGAGAATTGGCATAAATTTTTCTACAACTTAGTTTAACAAGAAACAGGCGAAATTAGTTATTTTTTTAAATTCGCTCAAACATGCAGCGTTTGAGTAATTTTATCAGGCTATGCAAACTTAACCGCAAAGAGATTATCAACCCATTTGATCAGTTATGAAATCAACGCGAAGGATTGTTCTATCGATTATCTTCTGGATTGCAGTCGCTATGCTGGCTTTAATCGCTGCATTTCTGGGTTATGCTACAATCGGCGATTTCAAGCCTCCGGCAACCGGGAAGCTTCAAATCACAGGCAACGGTTCCGCGTCACTGGTGCCAGCTGACTCAACACTCACTTTTTATTCATGGAATACAGGGTATTGCGGATTGGGAAAAGAGATGGATTTTTTACCTGAAGGCGGGGAAATGATCAGGCCATCCAAAGAACAATACAAGTCGTACCGCGAAGGTGTAATTTATCAGCTTACCACACTCGACAGGCCCGACTTTATACTACTTCAGGAGGTTGACACATTATCAAAACGAACTTACCGGGATAACCAGGCGAAGAGGATTGAAGCCAGTTTCAGCAAATACTCAGCAGCTTATGCATTGAATTACAAAGTAAATTTCGTTCCTGTTCCGTTGTTCCGGCCTGTAGGAAAAGTAACTTCAGGGCAACTGACATTAAGTAAATGGTCGCCGGTGGAGTCCGAACGTCATTCTTTTAATTCTTCTTATGGCTGGCCCAAAAAGCTGTTCATGCCCGATCGTTGTTTCATCCTTTCACGATTTAATGTGACTAACTGCAAGCAACTTGTCCTGATAAACCTGCACAACTCAGTTTTCAGCAATGCCTCCGACATGCCGGCAATTGAATTGGCCAGCCTCAAAAAGGTTATGGAAGATGAGTATTTAAAAGGAAATTATGTAATTGCCGGCGGCGACTGGAACCAGAACCCTCTCTCCTACGATTCGGCGGCCATCAAAGCAGGTTACAAAGCTTATGCGATACATCCCGGAATACCTTCAGATTTTATCGCACAAAACTGGCAATGGGCCTTTGATCCTTCGCAGCCGACCAACCGCAAGGTGGACAAACCATATGAGAAAGCAGCAACCCCGGTTACTACGATTGATTTTTTTGTCGTGTCGCCAAATGTTGAGCTAAAGGCAGCACAAACAATTGAAACTGGTTTCAGTTATTCCGATCACCAGCCTGTTGGAATAGCAGTTAAACTCAGGTAAACAGCGTGGTCAAATCAGTCCACTTTAAAAAATGCTGATGCAATTCCATCGGCATGAAACAGCCCTTTATCCGTAAGGTGAAGAACCTGTGCGTGCTGAGCAATCATCCCGTTTTCAATAAATGGCCTGGCGTCAGCAAGAGCCTGCGCTGCAAATCCGGCTCCGAATTTCTTCCTGATCAAATCCAGATCACAGCCCCACATGGTTCTTAACGAGGTCATTACATATTCGTTATAGCGCTGTGGCGTGGTAAGAATTTCCTTCTCAAAAGGCACTTCACCTTTGTTCAGTGAACTGATATATAATCCGAGATCAGACACATTCCACTGCCGTGAGCTGCCATTGAACGAGTGCGCCGACGGGCCTATGCCCAGGTACTTTTTGCCCTGCCAGTATGACGTATTGTGTTTTGAATATATGCCCGGCTTGCAGAAATTAGAAATTTCATAATGCTCATATCCATTTTCGCGAAGCATTGAAGTGAGAATGTTAAAATGATCCAGTTGCTTTTCGTCATCGATGCCTGGCAATTTGCCCTGCTGAATATGAAGAAACAGCGGTGTTTTCTCTTCAACTGTAAGAGCATACGCCGAAATGTGCGGAATACCTGATTCTGTAGCCCTGCGCAGGTTCGATTCCCATCCGTTACAGTCAAGCGTTGGGATTCCATAAATAAGATCGATGCTCAGGTTAGTAAAACCGGCATCCTGCGCCATCGTGATACAAATTCTTGCCTGGTCGGCCGAGTGCCTCCGTTCAAGGAATTCCAGATCATCATCGTTAAATGATTGGATACCGATACTTAATCGGTTGATACCTGCATGTTTTAATTCCCTGATTTTCAATGCCGTTAAGTCGTCAGGGTTTGCTTCCAGTGTAACTTCAGCTTCTGCGGTTACTGAAAAACATTTGTGAATACCGGCAATCAAATTCTCGAGTTCTCTCGTATTGAGCAGCGAAGGCGTGCCGCCGCCAAAATAGATAGTTTCAACCGGTTCATCCTCAAGGTAATATTGCTGAAGTGCCAGTTCCCTGAAAAGTGCCGGAAGCAGCTGCTCGCGGTATTTCGTGGATGCAAGCGAATAGAAGTTGCAGTAATTGCACTTGTGCCTGCAATAGGGTATATGAAGGTAAATACCTGCCATTGTATCAGTGAATCGGGTTCGAGGTGTTATCAGTTTGGTTAGTGGGGAATTGGGAATAAGTTATCGGGAAAATAGTTATGGGAATCAGTTATCGGGAAAATGTTAATGGTAAAATTGAGCGGTGAAAGTATTTGAGAAACAGAAGTTAATCAGCGTACTCTTTACGTGTTTCGTTAACTATCAGCAAATCAACCATTCTCCGGATAACCAATCAACTATTAACCATTAACTATTTCCTCAAAACGATCCTGAATGTAGTTCCTTTCCCAAGCGTGGATTCTTTGACGAAAATTTTGCCTTTGTGATATTCGCTGATAATACGTTTTGACAGAGAAAGCCCTAACCCCCATCCTCGTTGTTTACTCGAAAATCCCGGGTTGAATATCGTCTGGAACATATTCCTGGCAATTCCCTTCCCGGTGTCCTGAACATCAATTCTCACCGTTGCATCATCTTCAAAAATGTCGATTTTAATCTTCCCTTTCCCGGCCATGGCATCAACGGCATTTTTCACAAGGTTTTCAATCACCCAGTCGAAAAGCTGGTAGTTGAGCGGAACCATGATTTTTTTATCGTCGGTGACATTGATTGAGAACTGCACTTTTTGCGATGTGCGTGTTTTCAGATATTCAACGGCATTATAAACAAGGGCTACAACATTTTCGGGCTTCAGCACCGGCGTCGACCCGATTTTAGAGAACCTTTCGGTTACGGTTTGCAGCCTGTTCACATCTTTCTGCAGTTCATTAATCGTTTCACTATCAATCCCTTTGGTTTCGAGGTAATCAATCCATGCCATCATACTCGATAGCGGCGTGCCAAGCTGGTGTGCAGTTTCTTTGGCCAAACCCACCCACACCTGGTTTTGTTCCGATCGCCGCGACATGCTGAACAGGACATATGCGACAAGCAGGAAAACACCTATGATAGCAAACAGGAAATAAGGCAGGTATCTTAACTGGGTGAGGGTATAAGAATCCTTGTAATAAATGTAGTTTTTACCGCGATCGGCCACCTTAATTTCAATCGGGTCATTCTGTGACGCCATCTCGCTGGTAAGTTTTTTCAGATAGACACTATCGGTAAGGCTGTCGGCATCAACGTTTCCCGAAGCGATAACATACCTGCGGGTACTGTCGGTAATAACTACAGGCACGGCAGCCGAGTTTTCCACCACTTCGCGGAAGAAAGAGTTTACAATCTCGTCGAGCACATTCTGCACCTCGGTAAACAGCTTGGAATCTTTATAGTACATGTAATTCAGGTTCCCCTGGTAATAGTCAAAAACGATTGGCGGGTAAACCGAAAACTCCTTCTTCAGTTCAGGAGTCATTTTTTTGACTTTCTGAGGATCAAAATCCACATTCCTGGTCGTATTGATGTTCCCTTCCTCATCCGTAAGGATTACCGGTATCGAAGAGTTGTTTTCAATGATCTGGTAATAAAAAGAAAGTGATTCGTCGTCGACTGAAGCCTGGCTGGCTCTTTTTTGTGCTTCGGCATAAAGTTCAACTCTCTTTCTTTCTTCAGTACGTATCTGGCCAAAAAATTTACTGGTCGAATTCACCAGTGTAAGGCGGTGGTTGATTGCATTGGCCCAGGTCTGGATTTTTGCCCTCTCGTCCTGGGCGATTTTATGAACCAAAACATTTGAATACCAGAGAGATAGTACCACAATAATAACTGCAGCGAAAAGCAGGAACAGTTTCCACCGTTTCTTACGGCTGTAAAGGTTATTATGACGAGAACTCATTGATTGGTCATTATCGTATTACGAATAAAAAGCCACTCTGGCTATAAAGCAGGCAGTTCAACTGCACTAACGGCACCTGAAAGCTATTATTTTTCTGTTCCTTTGTTTTCCAGCATTTCTTTGGCTTTCACCAGGTCTGCTTTTTGCGTGTCATTGATGATCGGGTAATGAAGCTTGAGTTGTTGAAGTCTCTCCACGATAATATCGCTTACGGCTGCCCGCATAAACCATTTCTTATCAGCCGGAATCACATACCATGGAGCAGCTGCTGTTGAGGTATGTTTAAGGATTTCTTCATAAGCCTCCATGTATTGGGGCCACAAAGCGCGCTCATGTAAATCTCCAATGGAGAATTTCCAGTTTTTTGACGAATCGGCAATGCGGTCGAGCAGTCTTTTTTTCTGCTCTTCAGGTGAAACATGAAGGAAAAATTTCAGGATAATTGTTCCCTGGTTGCTGAGGTATTTTTCAAAATTATTGATGTCGTCGAAACGTTGTTTCCAGAATTTCTGGTCTTTCTCAGGGGCTTTTGGCAACGCAGGAAGTTTCTGGTTTTGTAGTATTTGCGGGTGAACCCGGGTAACGAGAACTTCTTCGTAATATGAGCGGTTAAAAATCCCGATGCGCCCTCGCTCCGGTAACTGTTTTACGCAGCGCCACAGGTAATCGTGATCGAGTTCTTCGGCCGAAGGAACCTTAAAACTTGTAACCTGGCAACCCTGCGGATTAACTCCCGACATCACATGCTTGATTGTTCCGTCCTTTCCGGCAGCGTCCATAGCCTGAAAGATGAGCAGGATTGAATACTGGTCGTGAGCATAAAGCATATCCTGGAGTTCTGCCAGTTTCTCAATGCCTTTTTCAAGATCTTTTTCAGCGCCTTTTTTGCTCTTATACTTTCCTGAAAATGAGGGATCAAAGTCCTTCAGGCTTTTTTTACTGTCAGCAGGATAAATAAAATCGGTATGTTTCATGACTTCAATGGTTGATTAAAGTTGATTATCAATAACTGAATCAGCGGGTTAGCCCATCGGGTTGTTGATACATGACAAATATCGCAAATTAATCAATCAACAAACGCCTGATTTAAAAGATGTCAACAGCTTAAAACAATATCCCTGACTTGTTTAAGCCATTAAGTCAATACTTTACAGTAATATTTCGAAATTCAACGTAAAGCAGTTTAGCCGAAAAGCCAATATCTTTATAATTTTACAGGCATGGGCGAATACTTTTCTCAATGAAAACAGATCCGGTTCTATTTCTTACAGATAAAAAACGTTATGCTCAATCCTTTGTTTAAACCTTATTAAAGCGAATGAAAAAACTCCTGATTGTAATGGCTTTGCTCCTTCAGACACCCTTCATAATGCAGGCTCAGCAGGCGCTCTGGAATACCCAGAACATCATCTCTCCTGAAATTAATCCTGATAACACTGTGACATTCAGATGCGCAGCTCCTGATGCCCGGGAGGTTAAAATTTCAGGCGACTGGCTCCCGGCTGATGGATGGGCGCCCGGAAAAACCGATATGAAAAAGGGCGATGATGGCGTCTGGACATACACAAGCCCCATTCTGCCATCAGAACTTTACAGCTATCATTTCCTTATCGATGGTGTCAGGAATTTTGATCCCAGCAATGTTTACCTGATCCGTGACGTTGTAACGGTCACCAATGTTTTCATTATTGGCGGCGGACAGGGCAATCTCTACAAAGTGAACAACGTGCCTCACGGTACCGTGGCGCGGTGCTGGTATGAGTCACCAACTCTCGGACTTACCCGCAGAATTACCATTTATACTCCGCCGGGATACGAACAAAGCCGTGAAAAATTCCCTGTCCTTTACCTGCTGCACGGCATGGGTGGTGATGAAGAGGCATGGATTTCGCTGGGACGAACTTCCCAGATACTTGACAACCTCATTGCTGGAGGTAAAGCGGTCCCGATGATCGTTGTGATGACAAACGGCAATGCCGTGCAGGAAGCTGCTCCCGGGGAATCAAGCCTCGGCATGTACAAACCTACGTTTCAGCTGCCCAAAACCATGGGCGGAGAGTTTGAAGAATCCTTCCCCGATGTTATCAGGTTTGTGGAAAGCAATTACAGGGTACAAACGGAGAAATCAGGCAGGGCAATAGCCGGCCTGTCAATGGGCGGGTTCCATTCTCTGCATATTTCAAGGTATTTCCCTAACACTTTTGACTACGTTGGGCTATTCTCGGCAGCTATTATGCCATTTGAAGGGGCAACATCAAAAGTTTATGAAAACATTGATGAAACCCTTCAAAAACAGATGGAAAATGGTTTCAGGCTTTACTGGATAGGTATTGGGAAAAACGATTTCCTTTACAAAGCCTGCCAGGATTACCGGAGAAAACTTGATGCAATGAAATTTCCTTACACATACCGTGAAAGTGATGGCGGACATACCTGGGTCAACTGGAGGACATATCTCTCTGAATTTGTTCCACTGCTTTTTAAGTAATATTCAAATGAAAATCAACTTTGTATTTCTGACACTAATAACCTTGTGCCTTGTGCATTCAATAAATGCTCAGCCGGTTTTTCAAAACAATGATGTTAAAATCTCTCCCATTGAAGACCACACCTGGGTAATTGAAACATCAGACAATACCACCATGTACCTGATAGAAGGTAAAAAAAAGGCACTATTAATCGACACAGGCACAAAATGTGAAAAGTTGGATGAGGTCATAAAACAGGTCACCACTAAACCACTTGAAGTTGCCCTTACCCATGCTCATCCTGATCATGCAGGAAACATCCGGTTTTTCAAGGAAATTTTTCTCCATCCTGCTGATACAGTGTTACTTGATAAGAATTATAAAGGAAAACTGGCATTTATTGACGAAGGTTATATTTTCGACCTCGGCAAGCGGAAAATTGAAGTCAGGCATATGCCGGCTCATACCCCGGGATCCATTGTTTTTATTGACAAAAAGACCAACAGCTGTTTCACGGGTGATGCTTTTGGATCAGGCCAGGTTTGGTTGCAACTCCGGCCGGTGGCACCAATGAAAGCTTACCTTGAATCTGTTAAAAAAATGCAGGAGATTATGGATGAGGGAATTACAAAGCTTTATTGCGGTCACTATTATTATACCGGTGAAAAAGCATTGGGAGTGAATTACCTTGAATCGATGCGAAAACTGGCCGAAACCCTCATAGCAGGTGATTTGTCAAAAGCGCAGCCCTATGATATTAAGGTATCAATCGGATGCGACAATCCAATGCTGGTATCCGAGGGTGAGGCAGGCATTGTTTTCGATCCCGATCATCTGAAGTAAGAATAAGATAAGTGAAGTAACCGATACGCTGTAAACAACGAACTCGCTGCCAGCACCTGCCACTGATTAAACAGAAATGAACTGCGGCTTTAATAAATATCAAATCCCGAAACGATAAAAATCAGATAACCAGATGCTGCGGTAATCGATATGACTCCAGGCTACCTCAAGGCACCTATACAACTACAAAGTCTCATGAAAAAAACACTCATTATAGCGATAATTGCTCTTACACAACTCATTCCTTTCAATGTGACCGCTCAAAACAACAGGGCAGTTGAGAAGATCATCGAAACGGGCAAATCCGATAACCAAACGATGAAGCATCTTGATGTGCTGTGCAATCGTTTTGGCGGCCGGCCAGTTGGGTCTGATGCTTACGAGAATGCGGCTGAATGGGCCGCCTCAAAATTCAGGGAATGGGGAATGCAGGTTCAGTTTGACGAAGCCGGAACCCTGCCTGTTGGATTCAACCGCGGGCCGTGGTTTGGGAAAATGCTTGGAGGTGACGGAATGGATTTGCATTTCGCAACACCTTCCTATACTTCCGGTACCAAAGGGCCTCAAGCAGGCCATGTATTGATTGAACCCAAAAACCAGGCTGAATTCGACAGGATGAAAGGCGCATTAAAGGGTGCCTGGGTGCTCGTTTCAGGCGAAAGCAACGGTTTCCCGATCGATATTTCGAAAGAGGCAGATGAGAAAAGGGCAAAAATCATCGCTGAAAACACGCTGATCGATAAGAAAAATGATTCGATCAGAACATTGATCTGGAAAAATCGTGATAGTGATGTAAAAATTGAATTACTCGCTTACAAAGAAGAACCGGCCTTATTTTACAGGCAAATGGCCGAAGCGGGCATCCTGGGAATTATCCAGTCAGCACCGGTTCCTATCAGGGTTTTGTATGACCGGAGGAATATCGATAGCATGACATTCGAAAACCTGCCGTCGATCCCTGACATTAAACTTGACGAACACCAGTATAAGGTTATAGAGAAGATGGCAAAGGAAAGGCAAAGATTTCAGCTCGAGTTTGATATTCGCAACCATTTTAAAATGGGCCCCATAAAATACCATAACATCATCGGTGTAATTCCAGGCACAAAATTTCCTGATGAATATGTTATCATGAGTGGCCATCTCGATTCATACGATGTTGCAACCGGCACTGTTGACGATGGCTCGGGTGTTGCACCAACCATGGAAGCGGCAAGATTGATCATGAATTCGGGGGTAAAACCCAAACGAACAATTTTGGTATGCCTTTGGGCTGCTGAGGAATTTGGATTGCTGGGATCGGAAAGCTGGATAAAACTTAATGAAGATAAGTGGGGAAAAATCTCAAACATGTTTAATCGTGATGGCGGACCAACGGTAGCTAACAGCCTGAGCGTGAGTGAGGCAATGTGGGATGATTTCGAAAAAATCTGCAAACCGCTCGCTGATATCAATCCCGATTTTCCTTTTACGCTGAAAAAGCGGGAAGCAACCGATATTCCTAAAAAAGCCTGGGGAACTGATTCAGGGCCTTTTGCAGTAAAAGGCATTCCAACCATCACGTTCGGCACCGAAGATACCAGGGGCTATAATTTCAATTACGGCGAAATCTGGCATACCGAAAGAGACCTTTTCAACAAGGCAATCCCCGAGTACCTCGATCATACTTCAATAGTTACGGCAATTGTTGTGCTCGGTGTCGCCAACCTCGATCACCTGCTTTCAAGAGAAGGGTATTATCTTCAGCCTAAGGAAAAAGAAGAGTAAAACCATCCTGCTGATTGTGCGGGTTCAGCATTTATGCTTTTATCCCAAAAAAAGCCGGCATTCAGTTAAGAATTACTTTTTTTGTGCGGCCTGCCCGGTTCTCAGCAACCAGCCTGATGAAATAAATTCCCCGTGGCAGGTTCACCAGATTAACAGTATTTTCTTCTCCCGTTATTTCTCCGCTCATTAGCAACTTCCCGGTTCCGCTGTAGATCTTGAATCCGGCAGGATAAAGTGGTGAATGTATGTATAGGTTTCTATCATTCACAGTAATGGAAACATCTCTGATGGCTTCGATGTTTTCATTTATCCCGACCTCTTTTTCAATATATCGGACAATCTCCTGCACCCAAAGCCCGTACATTTTCCCGCTGGGGTGAAGCCCATCGATTGCGACAAGTGACGGATCTTCAAGTCCTTTTCTGGAAATCGGCGTAATATCAATATAACGGACATTATAGGTTTCGGTGATAAATCGGTTCACTGAATTAAATTCATCAATTGCTGCACTTATCGCTGAATTCCCGCCACCGAAAGGCGTATAGGCATAGTCAGGGATTGATAAAACAAACACATGCCGCGGGTCGTTGCCGGCGAGCCAGATAGCCTGCTGCAGCAAATCATCAAACTGCTGGGTATAGGTCTGGATGCTGCCTCCCTGAAACTGGTTATTGACACCAATGAGCAGCGAAACCAGGTTGTAACCGGTAAGCGGCAACAACTGGCTGATTGCGCTTTGTAGGTTATCAGTGCGCCAACCGGTTTGTGCTATAATGCGAAGTTCGGCAACATTAAAACCCTGGGACGAAAGCTCAGAAACCAGCTGGTTGGGCCATCGCTCGCTTGTGCTCACGCTTTGGCCAATGGTATATGAATCGCCAAGAGCAAGAAAATGAACCGGCTCCCCTATTGAAATTTTCTGGGAGTAAGCCTGCAACTTCAAAAGGAATATGAAACTCAGCAGGAGTATCGATAGTGTTGGTTTTGTTCGTTTCAGCATTATTCAATATTTTACTACCACATAATAGAATCGGTAGTATAGAACAAAATCCTGGTAATTATGGTTCAATCCGACATGAAATACCTTTTAATCAGCAGGTTAAATAAACGAACCTGATTTCTTTACATGGATAGCATTATTAATTCGTGCAATTGGTTTACACAACCGGGATATAGTTCTTTCTATATTCGGGAACGGGAGCAGGTTATTGCATTTTTCATCCCCGGAAGAATAAACTGAGTTTTCAACAAGAGTGGCATGGAACTTCGGATGAACATAATAACCAGGCAGAATCTGCATCATTAACGACGATGAAATATGCGTCCGCAGACCAAAGTTAACAGATCATGAATTAATAATTGGTTGTAATTCTGTGAAAAAGAAAATTTGTATCAGCCTATATCCTAACAATGATTTTAGTATCTTCAAACTTGTTTTGCCGGTATAGCAATCAGTTCGCAATAATGATAATACACTTGAAAATCAATCAGCAGAAATAATATCTTTATCACATGAATAAATTCAACGCAATAATCATTGATGACGAGAAGAACATCCGTGAAGCTTTATCGATACTGCTTGAGCAATACTGTCCCGAGATAAATGTTTGCGGATTGGCTTCTTCGGCGGCTGAAGGTCGTGAATTACTAAAGAACAAGCATGTTGACCTGATTTTTCTTGACATATCCATGCCTAAGGAGGATGGGTTTGCTTTTCTGCGCTCGATACCCAGTAACAATTACGGGGTGATTTTTGCTACAGCATTTCAGGAACATGCCTTAAAAGCGCTCAAAGCCAATGCCATTGATTACCTGCTTAAGCCTGTAAATCCTTTTGAGCTTCAGGAAGCAGTGAGGAAAGCCATTGATCATCATGAAATGCGAAAAAATTATTCTGACATACGCGATGTTTACGAGAAATCGCTGCGCAACCTGCTGGAGAACCTCCAGTCGAAAGAGCGGCAGGTTGCAAGCATAACAATAACCGAACAGTTTGGATTCAGGCTCGTAAATCTGTCTGAACTCATGTACCTTCAGGCAGATAATAATTACACGGTGCTTTATCTGACAGGCGACAGGGTTATTACAGCCACAAAGATCCTGGGAGAATTCGAAAAAATTCTGGACAGTCCTGAATTTTACCGCATTCATAAATCAACAATTATCAACCTCAACTATCTGGCAGGTTATTCCAGTTTCCAGGGGAACTATGCTGAAATGCGCAATGGAACAAAGCTTGATATTTCCAGGAGGAAAGTATCCGAATTTCGTGAAAAGATGAAGAACTACTCAATATCAATAGATTAATTTGAAAATTCGACACTACATATTTCTCTGTTTACTGGCCGGATATTGTCAATATACACTGGCACAAAATCCATATATCAGGCATTATACCACTGCCGACGGTTTGCCCAGCAATAATATTTACCAGATCTTTCAGGACAGTCATAAGTTTCTTTGGTTTACATCAGATGCCGGTGTTTCAAAATTCGACGGATCCGGGTTCGTAAATTATCGGAAACGCGATGGCTTAAGCAGTAATGACATTGTACGTATAAATGAAGATTTAAAAGGACGCATCTGGCTCTTCAATTATAATTCTTCTGTTAATTATATAAAAAACGATACGGTTTATAATTCAAAGAATGCTCCATTTCTGAAAAGTATTCTTGGAAAAGGTTTTATTGTTGACTGTTTTTATGGACCTGATAAGAAATTATACTTCTTCACATGGCAGAGAGAGGTTTTTTCGCTTGACAATGATAATGTTGTAAGAAAAGAAATAATACTGGCATCTATTCATTCGGCATTACCAAACCTTGGATCTGATATAAGTCAGATTAGAATTCACAACTTGAGCAGAACGGCTGATAACAATTGGATTATCTGGTCAAGCACCGGATTGTTTAAACAGGAGGCCAGTCGCAACAGAATAACAATAATTGATAGTAGCCTCCACTGTAAAGGAGTTTTTAGTGCCCGTAATAACATAAAGTATGTACTTGCCTACAATGAAATTATAAAGGTTAATGGCAGCTTTCAGAAAGAACATATTCCTTTTCCCGGTAATCCGCATAATATCCGGACAATCATGGAGGATCATGACGGACATATATGGATTGCAGCGTTTGATGAAGGGGTGTACTGTTTTGACAGGAATCATCTTGTCAAACACTTGAAAATTGCCGAAGCTCAGGGCCTTTTTGAGGATCACGAAAACAATATATGGGTCAGCACTCATGCTAATGGGCTTTATGCTATCAGTCACGACTTTCAATACCAAAAACATATTGACTCATACAGTTTTGACGGTTCGGGAATTAACAAAATATGCTTCATCCCTGAGATTGGACTATTAGCCACAAATAAGAACTCCATATTCAGGATAAATGATAATAAGTTGTACCAGATGACACTTCCCAATGTATTGCAGCCGATTGATTTACTGTTTTTACTCAGGGACAAAACATTGATTGTGGGATCGTTAGCCTCATATATATGTACTTTGAGAGGAATTCACGCAGATCAGAATACCGGGAAATTAGGCTTTTCTGATAGTTCAGTATTTGCTCGCCCAATGAAACGGATTATCGCAGATAAAACAGGTAATTTTCTTGCCTACTGTCAGCAGGAGTACTTAGTGACAGGTCCGGCACAGGAAGCCTCTCTGAAAGGTAAATTGCAGAATTTTCATGAAAGAATTAATAATATCTTTTATAACAATGATAATGTACTTGTAATAAATTCAAAGAAGAATTATTTATTAAAAAACTCTAAGTTTGAATACTATCCACTCTTATCCTGCTTTGATGGAGATGTTATAACAGATCATCTTATATTGAATGATTCATCTGAGATATTTAATATTGATGGTGATAGTGTATTCTTATTAAATAACAGGAAATTCTATAACCTTACTGCTTCATTCAATGTCCCCATTACACTTCCAATAAAAAAAATTGTCTTTCATTATCCTACGCTTTACCTGGCAACATTCCGTGATATTTTTGTCTGTCATAACCCGTTCAGTATATTGAATCACAATATACTTCATATTAATCCATTAAAAATCAGCTTCAACAATATCAATGATTTACTTGTGTATAACGACTCACTTTACATCGCCAGTGACGACGGCCTGACAATCATTGCTGAATCATCTATCGCAGGGGGTGTATCAAACCCTCCCATTCCATACCTTAAATCGATTCTGGTCAACGATGTCAGTTCTACTTATGATGCAGGAATTACGCTGACCGGCAGAAACAAGATCCTCTTAAGCTTCGGTTGCATAAGTTATTTCACAAATTCAATCATTTATTCTTATATGCTTGTTGGTGCTGAAAAAACCTGGACCACTGGAACAGGAAGCGAAATAAATATTGTTTACCAAAACCTTCCAAAAGGAAAATATATTTTCAGATTAAGGGTCAGGAAATCAAATTCTGACTGGAGCAAACCGCTTGAATTGCCAATTACCATTAAACCTACATTGGTTGAATACCCTTTGTTTTGGGCTTTCACAGCAATGTTGTTATCAGGAATGATTTTCCTGATCATTTACAGGTTGCGGGTACAAAAAATGAAAAAGGTTGAAATAGACCACCAATTGGTAGTGATGGAACAGAAAGCGCTGCAATCGATGATGAATCCTCACTTTATATTCAATTCTTTAAGCTCAGTTCAAAACTACCTGCTTAGAAATAAAGGTGATGAAGCAGTAATTTACCTCTCAAATTTTTCAAGGCTTATAAGGCAAAATCTCAATGCTATCAATACCCCAATGGTCGAGCTAACTGAAGAAATCAACAGGTTAAAAATATATCTCGATCTGGAAAAGAAAAGGCTGGAGAATAAATTTGACTACACGATAGAAACTGGCCGCGGACTGGATGAAGATGACATTTACATCCCCAGTATGGTTGTTCAGCCGTTTGCCGAGAATTCCATCTGGCACGGATTCTCCGCACTGGATAGAAAAGGCCTGGTTCAAATAGGATTCTATTTTAATGACTCAAAATCACTGAAAATAATCGTGGAAGATAATGGCATAGGTTTGAAGAAATCCACAGAGTATTATTCCGAAAGCTCTCATAAGAAACACCTTGGAATGCAAATCATCAGGAAGCGGCTTGAACTGTTAAGTATTAAATACAATACCCATACAAGTATAAATGTTACCGAGTGTTACCCGGACAATGTACTGCCGGGGACCAAGGTTGAACTTATTGTGCCTTTTCTTTATGAAATTGATGATGATACGACAAACACCAACAAGAAAAAGAACGGTTAATTGGGATTAAAAAACACTTATTCCGCAGGGAATTTTTACCGTTCATTTATCCAGATATCATTTCACTCAACAAACGATACCGTTCACTCAATCGTCCGGTTTTTCTGTTTTTCCTGAACATATATTTGCATACATATCCAATATTTATATCAAATCAGTTTTTGATCAAGTGATGAAAATATTGTGATATATAAGAATTTTAAGTCTGCTTTTATCTTCCATGTTAGCAGATATATCGACAGATTCTATACCACAGCCACTCTGACAAGGGTGGCTGCATTTTTTTACCTGTTGAATACCTGATTTGTTTGTGCTTTGTGAAACCTTATAAGGAATACCTAAAAACAAAAGCAGTCAACAACTCAATGTTAACTGCTTGATTTTTATGCTCCCCCTGCTGGACTTGAACCAGCGACCCTCTGATTAACAGTCAGAAGTACTATT
>Ga0209098_1001274_pt1 | contig 24600 bp, 21 predicted proteins | sample AD_JPNHW1_MetaG_FD_184429 | JGI IMG/M metagenome (GOLD analysis project Ga0209098, IMG submission 184429) | Active sludge microbial communities of municipal wastewater-treating anaerobic digesters from Japan - AD_JPNHW1_MetaG (SPAdes) (version 2) | ecosystem: Engineered > Bioreactor > Anaerobic...
CGCCAGTTTCTCCGCCCCGACTTTCGTGACCCTGATTGATCTGCGCCGCCTCGAAGTCTGGGCCTACGTCGACGAGACCGACATCGGCCGGATCGAGCCGGGCCAGCGCGCGACCTTCACCGTCGACACCTACGGCCCGGAGGAGTTTTCCGGCGTCATTACCGCCATCTACCCGAAGGCGGAGATCCGCGACAACGTCGTCAACTACATCGTCGTGCTGCGCTTCGAGCCGCGCGCGGGCCGAACCCTCCGTCCCGAGATGACCGCCATTGTCCGCATCGCTCCGTCTCCGTCTTCCGGCGACGCCGCGTCACGCCCCGACCGCACCCCCGTTTCACCATGATCGAACTCGAAGACATCCAGAAAACCTACACCCGCCCCGGCGCTGCTCCGGTGCACGCCCTCGCGGGCGTGTCGCTGCGCATCGCCAGCGGCGAATTCGTCGCCATCGTCGGAACCTCCGGCTCCGGCAAATCGACGCTGATGAACATCATCGGCACCCTCGACCAGCCCACCGCCGGCCGTTACCGCTTCGAGCGAACCGACGTCGCCCAACTCGACGTCGCCGCCCAGGCGCGTTTCCGCAACCAGCATCTCGGCTTCGTCTTTCAGGCGTTCCACCTGCTGCCGCGGGCGAGCGCGATGGAGAACGTCGAGCTGCCCCTGCTCTACTCGCAAAACGAGCCGCCCGCCTGCGCCGGTCGCAGGGCGTTGGAGGCAGTCGGCCTGGCCGACCGCCTGCACCACAAACCAACCGAGCTCTCCGGCGGACAACAGCAACGCGTCGCCATTGCCCGAGCACTAGTGAACGAGCCCCAGCTCCTCCTGGCCGACGAGCCCACGGGAAACCTCGACCCGAAATCCGCCGACGACATCCTCGACATCTTCGAGGCCCTCAACCGCAGCGGCCGCACTATCGTGCTCGTCACCCACGACCAACGCGTGGCCGCCCGCGCCCGGCGCGTCATCCGCATCGACGCCGGCCGCGTCGCCTCCGACGAAGTCCGCGACTTCGCCCGCACCGCCCAGGAGGAGACCCGATGAGCCCCTCGCGCCTTCTCCGCGACAGCCTCCGCTCGCTCGCCCGGCACCGCCTGCGCAGCGCCTCCATCATGATCGGCAGCCTCGTCGGCGTGGCCGCTCTGACCTTCGTCCTCGATATCGGCCAGGGAATCCGTCGCAAGATGCTCACCACCGTGCAGCAGATCTTCGGCGACTCCTCGGTCGTCGTCGTCGCCGGCGGCATGCAGCTCGTCGACGGCCCCCGGCCCGACGCCGCCCGCCTCACCATCGACGACATCGCCGCCGCGGCCGCCGCCGTCCCCGCCGTGGTCGACTGGGACCCGCAGCAGGTGCAGATCGCCTCCGTGCGCCGTGCCGGAAGCACGGCGACGGCTCGCGTGCTCGGGCAGTCGGAGCGCGCCGAGAAGGTCTGGGCGCGCACGGTGTCGCGCGGCCGTTTCTTCGACGCCGCCGACGTCCAACGCCGCGAGCGCGTCGCCCTCGTCGGCGAGACGCTCGTGCGCGATCTGTTCGGCGGCGCGGACCCGCTGGGCGCGGAGATCATGGTCGACGCCGTGCCCTTCACCGTCGTCGGCGTGCTCGAGCGCTTCGGCACCGACCTTCACGGCATGGACCGGGACAACGAGATAGTCGTGCCCATCTCCACGCTCATGCGCCGGCTCGCCAACGTCGACACGATCAGCGTCGCCAAACTCCTGATCGGCGACCCGGCGCAGAACGCGACCGCCGCCGCGCAAATCCGGGAGGCGCTGCGTTCGCGCCACGCCCTGCTCCAGGGGCAGCCCGACGACTTCACCCTCCTCACGCCCTCCGAAGTTCGCCAACTCCTCGGCAAGATGCAGCGCATCGTCACGGTGTACCTGCCGCTCGCCTCGGTCGTGGTGCTGCTCGTCGCCGGACTCATCGCCGCCACGTTGATGGCCGGCGCGGTGAACGCCCGCGTGGCCGAGATCGGGGTGCGCCGCGCGATCGGCGCGTGCCCGGCCGACATCGCCCGGCAGTTCGTCGCCGAGAGTGCGTTCACGATGCTCGGCGGCGGCCTCCTCGGCATCCTGCTCGGCAGTGCGGCGGCGCAGTTGCTGGCCCGGCGGCTCGACCTGGGGGCGGTGTTGTCGCTGCGCGTCGCGCTCCTCGGTCTGGCGCTGGCGCTGGTCACCGGTCTGCTCGCGGGCGTGGTCCCGGCGCTGCGCGCCGCACGGCTTCGTCCGGTGGATGCGCTGCGATAATCCCAGAAGGCCCGGATGAAACCGACAAAAGGCAACGAAGCGAACGAAGGGCGAAGGAGCCGTACTATGGCGTGCCGCACAACAGCCTTCACGCGGCGGGTGAGCAAAATACCGGAATCACTTGAGCACGGGTCTACCTATGTCCGGGCGCCTTTGTTTCCTTCGTCCCTCGTCTCTTGAAATCAGGATGAAGCTCCGCCGCCACCTCCGTTCCACGCTCCACCCGCTCCTGGCGTACCCGTTGCGCACGGTCCTGGCGCTCTCGGGGATCGCGGCGGGCGTCGCCGCCTTCCTCGTCGCCCGGGCGATCGGCGACGGCGCCGAGCTGGAGATGGCGCGCGCCGTCGAAGCCCTCGGCACCGACCTGCTCCTCGTCAAACCGCTGCCGATCAGGACGCAAGTGGCCCGCCGGCAGATCGCCGGGTGGGCCACCACGCTCCAGCCCGAGGATGTCGCAGCGATCGCCGCGCTGCCGAAGGTCCGCGCCGTCGCCCCCGCCATCGAGGATACCGTTCGCGTGAAGGCCGGGCGGGCCTCGGTGAAGACGAAGGTCCGTGGCACCACCGCCGACTACCGGTCCCTGCGCCGCTTCGAGCTCGCGACCGGCCGCTTCCTCTCGACGGACGACGAGCGCGCATTCCGCCGGGTTGCGGTGGTTGGTTCCTCGGTGGCGCGCGAGCTGTTTCCGGCCGGCGATGCCGTGGGCCGGGAGCTGCGCATCCGCGGGGTGCCGTTCGAGATCGTCGGCACACTCGCCCCGAAGGGCGCCACGACCGACAGCGCCGATCAGGACAACCAGGTGCTCGTGCCGCTCGCCACCGCGTTGCGCCGGGTATTCAACGCCCGGTGGCTCACCTCCGCCTACGTGGGCGTCGAGGAGCCCGCGGCAGTCGAGGAGACGGAGGCCGCCGTCACCGCTCTGCTGCGCGCCCGGCACCGGCGCGGCGCCGGCGGAGGCGCGGACGATTTCGCCGTGCAGAGCACCGCCAAGACCCGCGCCATCCAGAACGAGCTCACGGCCTCGCTGGGCCGCTACGGCACCGGGCTGGCGCTCGTCGCGCTCGTCGTCGGCGGCGCCGGCATGCTCGCGTTGATGCTGCTCTCCGTGCGCGAACGCACCGGCGAGATCGGGCTGCGCATCGCGGTGGGGGCGCAGCCGCGCGCGATCTTCCTCCAGTTCCTCGCCGAGTCCTGCCTGCTCGCCCTCACCGGCTGGGCGGCCGGCTGCCTACTCGGCGGGATCGGCGTCGCCACCGTCGCCTGCGGGACCGGCTGGACGCTCGACCTGTCCCTCAACGCCACTGCCACCACGCTGACGCTCGCCGTCTCCATCGGCATCGGTTTCGGCGCGATCCCAGCCGTGCGCGCCACACGTATCCCACCGCTGCTGGCGCTCACGCAGCGCTAGAGGAGATCCCGATGCATGCCGTGCGCCCCGAGTTTTCAGAGCGATGCCCCTGCGTCCGCAGCGCAATCTTCCGCGCCCCACAAATCCGCATTGACCCCTTCGCCTCCCCGTCGAAGTTAAACTCGTCCATGAGCTTCACTGCCGCCTCCGACGCGCAATTCTATCTCCCGGCCGACGAGTTCTTCGCCGCCAACCGGCCCATGGCCCTGACGTACGACGACGTCTCCCTGGCCACGCTCTTCTCGGAGATCCTCCCAAAGGATACCGATCTCGCCACAGCCCTCTCCGACTCGCTCCGCCTCCAGGTCCCGATCATCTCGGCCGACATGGACACCGTGACCGAGTCCCGCATGGCCATCTCCATGGCCCTCAACGGCGGCATCGGCCTCATCCACTACAACATGGCGCCGAAGGACCAGATCAAGGAGGTCGCCCGCGTGAAACGCCATGTCCACGGCATGATCCAGGACCCGATCACCGTGCAGCCCACGCAGTACATCGCCGATGTCCTCGCCCTTGTTGAGCAGAAGCGCTTCGACTTCCGCGCCTTCCCCGTCGTCGACGAGAACGGCCTTCTGGTCGGCCTCCTCGGCGGCAATGTCGTGAAGGACCGCTACCGCGCCAAGACCGTCGCCGAGTCGATGACGTCCCGCGAAAAGCTCTTCACCATCAACGTGCGCGAACTGGGCAACGATCCCATCCGCGCCGCCGACCGCTTCTTCAACGAGCATCTCGGCGTGAACAAGATGCTCGTCATCGACGAGGCCGGGAAACTCCGCGGCATGCTCACCAGCTCCGATGTCGAGCACATCCTCGCCGAGGCCAAGACCCTCCGCAAACCCGCCCGCGACACCGATTTTCGTCTCGTCTGCGGCGCCGCCGTTTCCCCCGTCCGCCGCGCCGACGGGTCGCTCGATCGCGAGAAGATCGTCGCCCACATCTCCGCCCTCGTCGCCGAGCACGTCGACTGCATCGCCGTCTCCACCGCCCACGGGCACACCAAGGGGGTCGGCGAGACCGTGAAGCTCATCCGCGACGCGTTCCCAAACCTCACCCTCATCGCCGGCAACGTGACCAGCGGTTCCGGCGTCGAGTACCTCGCCGAATGCGGCGCCAACTCTATCAAGGTTGGCCAGGGCCCCGGCTCCATCTGCTCCACCCGCATCGTCGCCGGCGTCGGCATCCCCCAATTCACCGCCCTCCACGTCTGCTCGAAGGCCGCCGCCGCCAAGGGCGTCCGCCTCATCGCCGACGGCGGCATCGTGAAATCCGGCGACATCGTCAAAGCCCTCACCATCGCCGACGCCGTCATGTGCGGAGGTCTCCTCGCCGGCTGCCGCGAGGCCCCGGGCGAGATCGTCGAGATCGACGGCAAGCTCTTCAAACAGTACCGCGGCATGGGCACCATCGCCGCCATGAAGGCCGGTTCCGCCGCCCGCTACGGCCACGACAAGAACGACAACACCCGCAAGGTCGCTGCCGAAGGCATCGAAGCCCTCAAGGAAGTGTCCGGCTCGATCGACGACGTCCTCGGCCAGCTCATCGGCGGCGTGCAGAGCGGCCTCGGCTACCTCGGCGCTGCTAATCTCCCCTCGCTTCGCCAGCGCGCCCGCTACGTCCGCGTCTCCCCCGCCGGCCAGAAGGAAGCCGCCCCGCACGACGTCATCGAGATCAAGACCCACAAGTCGAACGCCTGAGCGTCGCCCCTGTCCTGATTGAAAGGCCGGAGGCCACCAGCCTCCGGCTTTTTGATGCCATCAACCCGGGCATTCTCCACGCTCGCCAAACGCACGCCCACCCTTTTTCTTCGCTCGTTCCGCCCGGACTTATCGCTCAGATTTCAGCCACCGGTCGCCCGCTTTCGTTCAGCAATTCCATCGCGCTCAGCCTCTCACTTTCCTCCCGCCTGCCGGATTCCAGCTCCGAACTTCTAGATTCTCCCTTCTCGTCTCATCCTCCGATCTTCCGGCCTCTCGCCGCTCACCTCCAGCCTCTCGCCTTTCTCCCGCCATGTCCCTCACTCCCATCACCAGCCAGCTCATCGCAGACGTCGGCATCAGCTTCGGCGACGAAGGCAAAGGCCGCCTCATCTCCGAAGTCGTCGAGGAACTCCGCTCCGCCCCCGGCGGCAAGCCCGTCTCCGTGGTGTTGAAGGTCAACGGCGGCGCCAACTCCGGCCACACCGCCGGCGGCATCAAGCTCAACCTCCTCCCCGCCGGCATCATCGAGTCCTCCGTCAAGTACCTCGCCGTCGGCAGCGGCGTCGTCGCCGACCCGCGCAAGTTCTGGTGGGAGATCAAGCCGCTGGAGAAACGCGGTTTCAAGATCGTCGACCGCCTCGCCATCGACGAGCGCACCCTCGTCTCCGACCTCACCCACCGCCTGCTCGACCTCGCCTGGGAGGACTACCGCGTGGCCATCCTCGGCGAGGAGCCCCGCGGCTCCACCGGCCGCGGCATCACCCCCGCATACTGCGACGAGACCGGCCAGTGGCAGATCTACTACACCGATTTCCGCGGCTCCCGCGAGGCCTTCGCCCGCAAGCTCGCCGCCCGCGCCGACCGCGCCCTGCGCACCATCCAGCACGTCTGCCGCGTGACGCCGGAAACCTGGGACAACTACTTCACCAAGCTCACCGCCGCCGAGCAGCGCGCCAACGCCGAGGCCATCGAGGCCGGCGTCTTCCAAGCCAGCGAGTTCGACTTCCTCCGTTTCAAGGGCGGCGCCCCCTTCACCCTCAACCTCGAGGCCCTCACCGACGCCTACTGGCAAGCCGGCCACGCGCTCGCCGCCCACGTTTGCGAAGTGCGCGAGGTCGTCCTGAAAGAGATGCACGCCGGCCACTCCATCGTGGGCGAGTTCGGCCAGTCCTACTGGCTCGACAAGCGCCGCGGATTCTCCCCCAACGTCACCGCCTCGCACACCTACACGCCGGAGATTTTCCAGTCCATCGGTATCCCGGTGCAGCCCGTGCACACCTTCGGTGTCGCCAAGGCCTACGACACCAAGGTCGGTACCCACACCTTCCTCACACAGATGGACGACGCCCACCCGCTCGCCCAGAAGCTCAAGAAGATCGAGTTCGGCACCTCCACCGGCCGCCAGCGCATGGTCGGATGGTTCGACGCCGTCGAGAAGGGCGACGCCCTGCGCTACGGCGGCTACCACGACGTCATGATCAACAAGATCGACGCCCTCACCTGGGCCGGCGACTGGAACGACGATCTGCTCATCTGCACCGGCTATCGCACGACCGACGGCAAGATTCTCCGCCACGTGCCGCGCCACGAGGAAGTCCGCAAGACCCTCATCCCCGTCTACGAGCGCCACGAGGGCTGGGCCGAGGACATCTCCGAAGCCCGCAAGTGGGCCGATCTCCCCGCCGCCGCGCAGCGCTACGTCGCCGCCATGATGAAGGGCATCGTCTCCAGCGCCTACGCCGGCGAGCCGATCCCCGCCGTGTTGCCGAATCTCCGCTACCTCGGCGTCGGTCCTCTCCCCGCGCAGATCATCAAGGACGTCCCCGCCACCGCCGAACTCCTCAATCTCATCGCCTGAGGTAGTGCACGACCGCCGGGCGCGTCGCCAACGCGTCGCCCGGGAGGTGGACACGATGGACAGACTGGACGTTGTGGACTGACGTAAACCGCAATCCACCGCGCCAGTCTTCCAGCACTTAGCCTCTAGATTCGAGTTCCCGCCTTTCTCCCGTACCCGCTACTCACTCCTCGCTGCTGTTCTATCCCCATGCCCCTCGTCTTCTTCCACGGCCCGTACGAAGCCGGCGAATTCACCGGCGAAGCGTACCCGCGGGAGCCCGGCGTCTACGCCTACACCCCGATCGAAGGCATCGGGCACGAGGAGCTGAATCTCGCCCGCCAAGCCGCGGCCGAGCCCCGCTGCCATTTCGACGAAGGCGGTGTGCGCACCAGCTTTATCATCCGCTCCAGCCCGCGCTACGGGCGGCTCGAGCTCGCCGACTTCGAGACCGGGCCGATCCCGCAGGACTGAACCGGTGCGGCTTCGGACAGCCCGTCCGCCGCCAATGCATGCACCAGGCATAGCAGCCGGTCCTGGCGCGATTTCCTCCTTTCGCCGGAAGCCAGTCGGGCTTTCGTTGCCGGCATGTACCTCCCCGATGCGTCGCGCTACGCCAACCCCGCGTTCTTCCGCCGCTGCGGCCACTCCGGCCTCATACTCCCTCTCGTCTCGCTCGGTCTCTGGCACAACTTCGGCGGGGCCGACTCCTACGAGAATTCCCGCGCCATCGTCCGCCGCGCCTTCGACCTCGGCATCACCCACTTCGATCTGGCCAACAACTACGGCCCGCCCCCCGGCTCCGCCGAGGAGAACTTCGGCCGGATGTTGCGCACCGACCTCGTCCACCACCGCGACGAGCTCATCATCTCCACCAAAGCCGGCTACGACATGTGGCCCGGCCCCTACGGCGACTTCGGCTCGCGCAAATACCTCCTCGCCTCGCTCGACCAGTCGCTGCACCGGCTCGGTCTCGACTACGTCGACATCTTCTACCACCACCGCCCCGATCCCGAGACTCCGTTGGAGGAAACCATGGGCGCCCTCGCCCACGCCGTGCGCAGCGGCAAGGCGCTCTACGTCGGCCTCTCCAACTACGACCACCGCCAAGCCGCCCGAGCCATCGCAATCCTGCGCGAACTCGGCACGCCCTGCCTGATCCACCAGCCGCGATTCAACCTCCTCGACCGCTGGCCCGAGGCGGAGTTGCTCCCCCTACTCGAAAAGGAAGGTATCGGCTGCATCCCGTTCTCGCCGCTAGCCAAGGGCCTTCTCACCAACCGCTACTTCTCCGGCATCCCCGCCGACTCTCGCGCCGGGCACGATCCACGTTTCCTGCGCCCCGAGCATGTGACCGACGCCGTGCTCGCCAAGACGCGCCGGCTCGACGAGATAGCCAAGACCCGAGGGCAGACCCTCGCCCAGATGTCGCTGGCCTGGCTGCTCAGCCGCCCGGCCGTCACCACGGTTCTGATCGGCGCCAGCCGGCCCTCGCAGGTCGACGACTGCGCCGGCGTCGCCGCCAACCTCCATCTCACCTCCGGAGAACTCGCCGCGATCGAGCAGGTGCTCGCCATGGATTGATACCGCCACCACGGATCGCCCTATCTCGGCCCACGATTCTCTGGAACCAAAGGCGATTTCCGCACTCCCACAGCGAAGCCGCGCTTGGTTCTTGTGCCGAAGCTCAAGTTCTGCCGCAGTTCTCGCGCGGCTCTTGACCCGCATTCTTCGACTCCGTACATCAAAAGCACATGGCCAAGCACGCTTCGCCTACGCGTCTCAACGGTACCCTTATCATCCTCGCTCTGCTGCTGGGCAGCACGACCGTCTCCGCTCAGGAAGCGCGCAAGCCGGCCGAGAGCGACAAGATCGAATCCGAGGAGGCTATCTTCATCCCGGTCGAGTATCGTCCGCCGCCGTGGCAGGTCTCCGTCGGCGTTCGGCTCGCGGGCAAAGCCAAGGTCAAGTTCTCCGGCCTCGGTGCGATTCCCAACACCACCGCATTTCCGAGTGGTACAACGGCCAGCGACTTCACGAATACCTACGGCCGTACCTATGACGACGGCTCCGTCTCGCCCGACTCGACCAAGGTCTTTTCCACGCTCAACGGCACGGAATACGTCAGGCAGGAACCGACCGACGGCAAAACGAACGTCTGGAGCTTCACCAGCGCGGATCAGGTAGTCGATCTTCCCTCCGGCGGTAAGGCGCTCGCCTTCCATGCCTATGGGGTCGAATCGGATGGTGCCACTCAGACCTCCGAGACCAGCGCCCAGATGGCTTGGGACATCGAGATCTCCCGTGAGCTCGGCTCATCCCGACGCATGAGCTGGGGGTTGCTCTTCGGCGCCGCCCTGAGCGACATCAGCTGCAAGGCCGATGCCACCATCAAATCCAAGCTGCGCACACTTACCGACTACTATTCCCTCGAGGGAGTGACGATCCCGGCGGACATCTCCTACGGTTACCAGTATTCTGGACGCCAGCAGGCCTACCTCCTCACCTACACCTATGACGAGGAGAAGGATCCGACGCACAAAACCCCGCTCACAGACTCCAACGGGTACTTCATTTACCTCAAGGATTCTGCCGGCAACTACGTCTACCAGAAGGACGCCAGCGGTAACAACATCATCGAGTGGACCTCGAACCCGCAGCGCCTCCCCTCCAACCCCATCGCCGATGCCCGTACGGACGTGACCGAGAGCACGGCATCCCTCGACTGTATCGGCCACTGGGAGGTCAAGGGCGCCTACATGACCGCGCGCTTCGGCCCTTACTTCTCCTATCAGATCACCCCGAAGATCGTCGTCAAAGCCAGCGCCGGGCTCACCTTCACCGTGATCGGTGCCCGCCTCCGGCTGAACGAGCGCGTCTACATCCCCGCCCTCGGTGACTACATGCAGTTGACCAACGAGGACCTCAACCTCGATGCCAAGGTGAGCGGTATTTTGGGCTACTTCGCGTCCTGCGAGCTCGATGCGTTCCTCACGAATCGCACCGGAGTCTACATTGGGGCCTCACACGAGGACTTCCAGCGCGACTTCTCGATGCAGTATTACCAGCAGCGCGCCGATGTCTCCATCAGCACCGGCACCGTACTGCGCACAGGTATCACCACACGGTTCTGAGGCCCGATACCTTCGATCTCAAACGCCCCCGGATTCTCCGGGGGCGTTTTCTTTTCCGGGCTGCGATCCCTGCAAACCTGCACCTCGGCAGGCAGGAAAACGAGTAACGGCCAGATTCAAGATCCAGCCGGAAAGGGCACGTGCTAGATGCGTTCAGCCGAGCAGGAGCCCCGCCGCCAACAGCACGCCGAAGAGCGCCAGATGCGCAGCCGTGCGCCCGAGCAAGCGGATCAGCTCCGGCGCCGACGTCGTCGGCCTGAGTTTGAGCCAGCAGGCGATTCCCAGCGGCAGCGCACCGAGCGACATCAGGGACCACGTCCCGAAGCCGCGCGCCCACAGCACCACCGGCACGGCGCCGCTGAGCAGCACCGCGGCACCGTATTGGAGCCGCCCGAAGCGCTCGCCGAAGCGCACGATCAGCGTGCGTTTGCCGGCAGCGACGTCGGTCTCCCGGTCGCGATAGTTGTTCGCCACAAGAAGATTCGCCGCCAGCGCTCCGATCGCCGCGGCAGCAAGAATCATCTCCCCGGTGAGCGCATGCGCCTGCACCCAGAACGTCGCACCCACAGCCACCAGCCCGAAGAAAAGGAAGACGAACACATCGCCCAACCCGTGGTAACCGAGCGGGTATGGGCCGCCGGTGTAGACGATCCCGCAGAGAATGCACAGCACGCCCAACGGCAGCAGTCCCCAGCCGCCGAAATGGATCAGGCCCAGCCCGACCACAAACGCCGCGGCGAACACCACGAGCATCGCCGCGCGCATCGTGCACGGAGTCACCCACCCCGACGCCACAGCCCGCGCCGGCCCGACTCGCGCAGGAGTGTCGGCACCGTGCACATAGTCGAAGTAGTCGTTGGCAAAGTTGGTCCCGATCTGGACCAGCAGGGCGAAGCCCAGGCACAGCGCCGCGGCCCCCGGGTGGAAGGCGCCAGCGTGCGCCGCGAAGGCGGAGCCGACGAGCACCGGCACGAGCGCAGCCGGGAGCGTCTTCGGGCGCGAGGCCAGCAGCCAAATGCGGAAGGAGGAGGGACGTTCGCTCATTTGCTCCCCGGCTGGTAGCGGGCCGACGGCGCGAGGGCGAGTTTCTCTTCCAGTTCTCGGATGCGCCCGAGCACAGTGTCGGCCATCGCGTAGAGATTCTCGCGCTCCGGCGGCAACGTGGGATGCAGCGCCACCAGCCACTCGTACGCCGCGCGATCGCGCCCCTGTTTTCGGAGCAGTTCGGCGTAAACCCGCGCTGCATAGAACGGCGCCGTGGGCTGGAGCGCAGCGAGCCGGTAGTGCTCGGCCGCGGCAGGGAGATCGTCGAGCTTCAACAGCAGAAAATTGGCGATCTCGATGTGCAGCAGCGGATCGTCCGGGTGATGCACAAACGCCTTCTCAACGTGCGCGATGGCCGCGCGTGCCTGGGCTTCGGTCACGTGGCGCACCACCGCCGCAGGCAACGCCGTCTCCCCACCCAACGCCTCGAGCCGCCAGAACGCCATGTCGTAGCCGATCATCCGGGCGCCATTGAGCCAGAAGGCGACCGACCGCGGGTCCACCGCGGCGACGAGCTGCAGCGCCGCCGTCGTGGCAACGGGATCGCAACGCTCCCATGCGGCGTTGGCGCGCAGCCAGAGCAGGTCCGCGGCGAGCGCACGGAAGCCGCCCAGCAGCCCGAGCGAGAGGCCCTGCCCCATCGCGCCCTCCACGCTGCGCCACTCCAACGCCGGCTGCTGCCGCACCTGCGCAGCCCACGCCGGCGCCTCCAGCGGCCGTAGCGCCATCCCTACACCTGCAAGAACCGCCACCACGGCGACGGCACGAGCGAGCGCCGGCAGCGACCGCAGGACTGCAGTGGGCCAAGGCATGGCGCGCCTCATATCTCGCGCCGGCGGAAGCTCCACACCGCCAGCGCGAGGAACATCGTCGTGTACGCCAGGCCGTAGAACGCCACCCGGGCGACGAGCAGCGGCTCCGGCCCACCGGATCCAGCGATCAGATACTCGCCGCCGAAGAGCTGGAAGTTGGGAAAAACCAGCCCGATCAGCCCGCCACCGAGGCGTTCCAACCAGCCGTGGCCGGTCTGCCACGCATCGCGTGCGAGGTATTGGAGGTGGCAGATCCCCAACACGAGAAAGCTCGATGCCTGCGCAAAGAGCGTCGACTGCGAATAGCTGCCGACCAGCAGCACAATCGCCGCGAGCAGCCCGAACTTCACCGCCTGCAATGCCCCGACGACGAGGACTCCGGCATACGGCGCCACGACCGCCTGCGCGCGGGGCGCATCGGGCAGCGGTGGGGGCAACGACTGCACACGCAACCAGAGAGCTCCCAGCAGCAGCACCGTGACGACCGCGCAGAACACGAGCACGACCGCCCAGACGCCGAGAAACTTGCCGCAGATGAACTCGCTGCGCCGCACCGGCCGCGCAAGCACGGGCAACACGGTGCGGCTCTCCAGTTCGCCGCCGAGAAGCTGCACCGTCGTCACGATCGTCAGCACCGAGCCGAACAGCACGAGCGCCCCGTGACCGAAGTCGGCGACGAATCGCAGCTCCGCGCCACCGAAATCCAGTTCGCGCAGCCCGAGACTGCCGGCAACAAGCAACGCCGCCAACAGCGTCGTAAACTGGAATACCCGCTGTCGCACCGCCTCACGGAACGCGTGCTCGGCAAGCACCCCCACGCGGCGGAAGGAGAAGCGAAGCGGGTCCCTGGATGCAGCGTTCATGGCGTTGAATCCCCCACCCCAGCCGGGGTCGCCGTTTCGCCCTGCTCGGCCTGTGCAAGCGTCTTCAGAAAGAAGCGATCGAGCCGTGCCGGCGCCCGCTCCACGCCGTGCAGCGTGCCGCCACGTGCGCCGAGCCACTGGCGGAACGCCGCGAGCTCCCCTTCAGGCAGATTCTCGACCACGAGCGCCTGCCGCGCGCTGCGCCCGAGAAGTTCGTCAAGCGGTCCTTCCGCAAGCAGTCGCCCTCGGTGCAGGATGGCCACGCGGTCGCAGATATCCTCGATCTGGGTGAGCAGGTGCGAGCAGAGCAGCACCGTCTTGCCACAGGCCTTCTGCTCGAGGATCAGCGCCGCAATGTCGTCGGCGCCCACGGGGTCCACTCCGGCGGTCGGCTCATCAAGGATGAGGATCGCCGGATCGGCCACGAGCGCCTGTGCGAGGCCGATGCGCTGGAGCATGCCCTTCGAATAGGTGCCCACCCGGCGATCCGCCGCCGGTCTCAGACCGACGCGCGCGAGCAGCGTCTCGATCCGCGCCTCGCGGCCGTCGCGCGGCAGCCCGGAGAGTTTCGCGTGGAAGCGAAGCAGTTCTCGCCCGGATAGGAAGCGTGGGAAGTACGGCGCCTCCGGCAGGTAGCCGATCGCCCGATGCGTAGCGGGATCGGAGCTCGGCACACCCGCGAGGAAGCACTCGCCAAGTGTCGGCCGCAGGAGACCGAGCAGGGCCTTGAGGGTGGTACTCTTGCCCGAGCCGTTGGGGCCGAGCAAGCCGTAGACCTGACCGGGCTCAACCCGGAGCGAAAGGCCATCGACGGCGCGGACGCGTTGCCGGCCGCCGGGGAGCGGGTAGTCCTTGGTCAGGCCGCGGATCTCGATGGCGGGCGGATGTCGAGCTGTGCTGTTCCCGTTCTCCTCCATCGTCATCCCATCCGCCTCAGGCTGTCACCGGATCGTGAATCCGGAGAACTGCGGCGACCTACGCTCGCCGTTGCGCTCGGTCTTGCGGATGTAGCCCGGCATGGCGTCCGCGAGACCACGTAGAAAGGCTTCGATCTCCGGCTTCTCGCCCTCGACCTCGAGATGCACACGACCGTCGGAAAGATTGCACACGAAGCCGGCAACATCGTACTCCTTGGCAACCTGGATGGTGGTGTAACGGAACCCCACACCCTGGACGTGCCCGGTAAAGTAGACGGTCTCGTGCTGGACTTCGCTCATGCGGCCGAGAAAGGAGTGACTTGAAGCGCTGCCATCAGGCCCAAAATCGTGCGCAAGTTCAACCCGTAACGTACACTCCGGGGCTACACGCCGAAGCGAGGTTATTTCCCTTTCCATGCCCCCCGCCGGTACCACACTGCGCGCTCGAGGCCCTCGGCCCCGCACGCCATGAACGACTCCAGCAACAACAGCAATTCCGACGAAGGTGAGGAGCATGGCGAACTCGTGTGGAACGAGTTCGACTGGGAGCGCTATCTCAGGCAGCGCGACGAAGCAGTGATAGCCTATCGCCAGTGCTACGACGGAGTCGCCGAACCGGCGGACCGCCTCGATGAAGTGGCCCGCCAATTGGGCTGGGAGCCCACACTGGACGGAGAGATCGACGGCGACGACGATGACAACGAGGACTTCGACGACGACCTCGATCCCTACACGTTGCATCGCAACCCCGTGTACGTGGCCACGCGCGCACTTTTCGCCGGAGTTGCCAGCCTAGTCCAGGAGTCGGCCGTCTCTGCCGGTGGGCTCGCTCCCGCTCCGGCGATAGCGTTGCTCAAAGCTCTGCACGAGGCCGAGATGTCCGTCGTGCTGGGGGTACAGTCGCTCGACCTCGGCGATTCGGCGCTGGGCATTTCGCAGCTCAAACGCGCACTCAGCCAGCTGAACGCCTCGATGGCCAAGCTGCCGGATGCATCCGCTCAGCCGGAAGACAAGGCCGTGCCAGCTGCTGAAGCGCTCAGGCTCCAAGTGCTGCCCAGGATTTTCGATCTCCGCGAGATCTGCCTGCGTGTCATCCGGGAATGCCGACAGGAGCTCCAGCACCCACTCGACGACGAGGATCAGCAGTAAGTCCGGACTGCGCCGGATAACGGCTCCAGTTTTCGCTTTGAAAACTGGCGGAGAGAGGGGGATTCGAACCCCCGATAGGCTGTTACACCTATAACGGTTTAGCAAACCGCCCCCTTCGGCCACTCGGGCATCTCTCCGAAAGTTGCGCCGGATGAAAGCCGCGCCGAATTCGAGTGCAAGGTCTTTTCCCGCCGAAAAGCGCCCGCACCTCACTTTTTCGCGCGGGGCCCGCCCGATTTCGAGTTGCGCCCCCGGTTCGCATATCCATCTTTTACGGCCATCGCGCCCGCACTACCGGCTGAAGAATCAAGGCACTCGCCGAAGGACGATGAAGATGGCTGGCGCCGACCATGGCGCGACCTGCCAAAGCCGAGGGGCATTACAGCGCACGCCACCGCCCCACGGTCCCACTCGTCTGCACCGCGGCATGAGCATGCGTGCACTCGCATTCGCCGATTTCACCAAGAGCTCATTCTCTTCAATCCTCGTGGAAAAAGGGGTTGACTTGGCCCGGCCAGAGCCGAGCCTCGGCGCCTTTCGTATGACCAACACGCCCGAGACCAAGTCGCGCAGTCTCTCGCCCGACGAGATTCCTTTCCATAATACCCAGTCGTTCGGCCGTTACACGACCGACACAGGTAAGCTTCTTCCCCGCAAGTACACCCGGATGTCGGCGAAGCAGCAGCGCAGGGTCACCAAGACCATCAAGCGCGCCCGTAATATCCACCTGATGGCTTGAGCCTCGGCTCTCCTCACTTTCAAGGCCGGAGCGCATGCTCCGGCTTTTTTTTGGCCCGGCACCGGCATATGGCGACAATCCATCAGCCTAGCAAAGCCACGCTCCATCAGCTGGCACATATCCTCGCCGATGGAGGGCTGGTCGCGGTACCCACTGAGACCGTCTACGGCTTGGCCGCCGATGCGCTGCAACCGCAAGCATGCCGGGCGATCTTTCGCGCCAAACAACGGCCCCTTACCGATCCCTTGATCGTCCACGTGCCCTCCGTTGCAGCCGCATCGCGGCTGGCCTATATCAACACGGCAGCACGAAGACTCATGAAGGCATTCTGGCCCGGCCCGCTCACCATTGTGCTGCGCAAGCGCCCGGTCGTGCCCGACATCGCGACCGCCGGCGGCCCAACAGTGGCGCTGCGCTGCCCCGCCCATCCCGTGATGCGCCGACTGCTGCGGATCAGCCAACTGCCCCTCGCCGCACCGAGTGCGAATCCATTTGGTTTCATCAGCCCCACAACAGCGGCGCACGTCGAGGCCGGTTTGGGCAAGCGCATCGGGCATATCTTGGACGGCGGAGCCTGTACCGTTGGTGTGGAATCGACGATTGTCGATCTCTCGACCCCAAGCACCCCGCTGGTTCTGCGTGTCGGAGGGATCACCGCAGATCAGCTCGGAACCGTGCTGGGCCAACCTGTTCCCGTACGCAACCAAGCCGTAGTCGCAGCAGGCCCATTAAGAGCCCCCGGGATGCTGACAAAGCACTATAGCCCGCGGACTCCACTCCAGCTTCATACGCACATCACGAGGCGAATGCTCCGCCACGCGACAGCCGACGAAGGGTTCATCCTCTTCGCGCGACCAGCTGGCGGTCTGCCACGTACTGCCGCACGCGTCGTAGTTCTCTCGGCGCGCGGTCGACCCAAAGAAGCCGCTCGCAACCTCTTTGCTATGCTGCACGAGCTCGATCAGTCCGGTCTTGCACAGCTCCACGCCGAACTAGCGCCCGAGCGCGACACCGGCATCGCAGTGAACGACCGCCTGCGCAGGGCCGCGGCAAAACGCTTGGCACGCTAGCACGCGACCTGGACAAGAACCAGCGACTGCAATCGCTAGTTCTTATCCGTCTCGGTCAAGTCATCGGCTACGATATAGTAGTCCTTGTAGGACTTGTCGTAGTACTGCTCATAGTAGTAGCCGCTCACCGAGAGGTTCAGCGCGTTCAGCACAGCCCCGAAACATGGTACATTGGCGTCCAGCAACCGCCGCGCGCAGAACTGGGCGGCCTTGCGCCTCACATGATTGAACATCACCGCGAAAATCGAGCCGTCCACTAGCGGAAGCACGGCCATCGCATCGCTCACAGCGGCCAACGGTGGCGTATCGATAATGACGCGATCATAGCGCTTGCGCAGTTCCCCGATCAGGCGCACGAACCTTCTGTTGTTGAGCATCTGGGTCGGATTTTTTGCCCGGCCGCCGGAAGGCATGACATCGAGGTTGGCATGCTGATCCTTCACAATGAGCCCATCCAGATCGCATTCGGAGGCACAGTAATCAATGACGCCCTTGTCGTTTCCGATGCCAAACGCACGATGCACATTCGGCTTACGCAGATCGCAATCCACAATGATCGTCTTCTCGCCATGTGCCGCGAAAGTCAGGGCCAAGTTTGATGCCACAAACGACTTACCTTCGCCAGGGGTCGTGCTGGTCACGAGGAATACCTTGGCATTCTTGCTCTCGTCCTTGAGCCGGAGATTGGAGTGCAGTGAGAGGAATGCTTCCGCGGCCTGCGGATCGGCATTCGTGACTGCAACCTGCGACCGTTCCGCCGCGGCAAGCCGACGAATCTGCGGTATGATTGCAATGAGCGGTAGTCCGACTACGGCCTCTATATCGAACGAGCTCTTCACGCGATCATCCACATATGCGATACAAAAGGCAAAAGCCAATCCAAGGCCAAGGCCGCCGAACACCCCCATCAGTGCATTCTTCGCATAACTCGGAGAAGAATGCGTGGATGGAGGCAAGGCTATGTCTAGTCGGCGTGCGTTCTGCGTCTCGATGCTGGCAGACATCGTCGTCTCACGCATGCGGGCGACGATGCTGGCAAGAAGCTGCTCGTTCACCTCGAGCTCATTCTGTGCCGACTTGAACTCCACGAGCATGCTATCGAGCTTAAGGGCTTCCGTCTCCTGTGCGCCCAGATCGGCCCGCAGCTGCTCGCAGGCCATTCGGTTCGTCTCATATTCGCTCTGGATGTTGCTGGCTGCAGTATCCAATGCACGAACCAGCTCCATCTCGGTCTGCCTGAGGGAATGGACGGCCTCGAGCATCTTCGGATGATTCTCCCGATAGCGCTGTTGTAGCTGCGCTATCGCAATCTTCTGCGCGGCGACCTGTTGGGACAGATTTTGGACAATGGGAATGGTTGCAACGAACGTAAGGTCGGCAAGCGAGTCGTTGTTCTTCTGCGTTTCGCGAACCTGATGCAAGCGCACCTCGGACTCCTTCATCCGCGAAGAGACCTGGGTAAGCAACGAACTCAGTTCCTTGAGCCGTTCGGTGACGATGTCCTTCCGCTGATCGAGGGACACCATGTTGTTACGTTCCTTATAGGCCTGCAGGTTGATGCCCAGCTCATGGACCTTCTTGCGCTGAATATCCGCGCGACTCTTCAGGTCTTCGACCGCCTTCATCGATTCGTCCATGCGCTGCTTCGCATTGTACGTCATGAACTCATCGACGAACAGATTCGCCACCTTCGCAGCCATAACCGGATCTGGATGCATGTACTGAATCGCTACCACCCGGGTCTGCCGGATGGGAATGACCGAATGATTCTGCGCAAGCTTCTCTCGCGGCGTTATCGGATCGCCGCTGCCACCAGAAACGTATGGGGCCAAGAATGCCTTGGCATCCGCGCCGACCAGCCGTTCCGCTACTTTCTCGCAGAGTGCCGAGCTCTCGAGAAGCTTGACCTGAGTGTTGAGGTCTTCGGGGCCGCGGATGTCATTATCGCGTACTTCCTCGACCTTCATGACAACCGCATCGCGACGCATGATCTCGATCGTAGCCGTGGCCGTATACAACTTTGTCTGGCTGAATGTGTACACCAGCACGGCCGAAAGGACCACAAGGAAAACAACGACAACATACCAGAGCCGTTCGCGTAGAATCAGAATATAATCCCTGAAACCGCGATGCGGCGTCTCCTGAATACCGTAGCCATAGTCGCCGCCGGTTCCAGGACCATATCCGTCCCCACCGCCTGACGCTACGCGCGATTGACCAGCCCGCTGGGATGAACTGCGCGAGCTGTCACTCGGCACCTGGTCCTTGTCGGCATTGTCAGCAGTTGTCATAGAACGCGTTCCGGGACGTAGATCACATCGTCCTTCTTGAGTACCAGCGGATCCTTTGCGGCACCGGACATGAGTTCATCGGCATTCACAACCGTATTCTCGACACGACCATCATGCAATGTGCGGGTGAGTCGGACATGTCGTCGGTCGGCCAAACGGCTGAAGCCTCCAGCGCGAGATATTGCGTCCAACAAGGTGAGCCTCTGCTCGGGCGGATACTCTACCGCCTGCGGCCCATTGACCGCACCCAACACATTTACAGTTCTCACCTGGTACTTCTGCACGATTATGTTGATCTGCGGATTGACCAGATAATCCTTGTCGTACGCATCACGCACGGTGCGTTCTATTTCGGCCAATGTGCGGCCAGTCGCCTCGATCTTCCCGATCAGAGGGAAATACAGATCCCCCTCCCGAGACACACGCAACTCGCGCTCCAAGTCCGGTTCCTGAAACACCTTAACGCTGATCACATCGCCGGCTTCGAGGACATAGTCCTTCGCCACAGCCGAGGTTAACTCGGGCGCGGCCGTCGTCCGCTCGACCGCGACGAGAACGAGCGAAACAATGCACAACAAACGCACAACGCACCGCAACGGCGCGCTGCATCCTTCTGGGAGAATGACCGGCATTAGTACGCGTTCCGCTCAGTAGCGGAGGCTCGCTCCAAGAATCAGGAGGTTGCCGCTGAAGTCTTCGCCAGCGCGATTGGAGAAATTCTCGCGATGAACGAAAGTACCAAGCAATGCAACATTCTCGTTTAGCGCATATGTCACGGTGACATCCGCTGTGATGAACTCATCCTTCCGATTGCGTGTGAATACGGAGCCCTGGGGGAGGTCATACTTCGTGGCCTCGTAGCCTAGCCCGAATTGAGTGCTCCATTGTGGCGTGAACTCGTATCGTCCGCCACCACGAATCGAGAAGACCCGTTGACCGGTACCAAGGATCGAGTTGCTGAAGTCATTCGAGACGGAGAGATCGAACGAACCTTTGGGCGAATATGCATATGTCATCCCGCCCATGAGGCCAAGCTGGTCCTCAGAGCCTCCCCGACTGTTCTCTCGCTTGTTGTAACCGACACGGAATTGGCCTTTGATCTTGGGCGTAAACTCGCCCGTGGCGCCTATGTTGAAGAAGTGACTATCCCAGTCGTTATCGATGTATACGGTCTTTCCGGCGACAATCGAAGGTAACGAGTCGAGGTTGGCTGTTCGATAGCGATAGCCGACGCTCAAATCGATCTTGGGCGTAATCGCATAATACAAATCGACAGGAACACTGAATATCTCGCTGTCTGCCAGCACCGCGTCAGGATAGCGGACGGCCTCATAAGCGCCACCGGCACCGGCCCGCGTTTTCTCCGTAGCGGACCAGATCACATTCGCCGAGAAGCCAGTCAGATCGTGCCGCACCGCCTCTTCTCGGTTACGCATACCGGTGTTGCCCTGATCCTGCTCACGATAGCTGGCATGGACATCAAAGTCGGTAATCGCTCCATCATACTTATAGTCGCCAACTGAAGAAAACAACTCCCCATCCAGTGAGCTATGGTCGCAGTATTTGTTGAACTGCTCCAGAACGACCAACCGGCCAGTCGACTGGCCGCCATCGTAGTTTAGTTCAATGCCTGGAATCGCGACAAGGATCGTGTCGCTCTCGGCATTTTTCTCGGAGAGATTGATGTTATCGTCATACCGGACTTGCCCATCAAGGGTGAAGTGCAGCTTGGCGTCCGATCCCAGCGGGATGCCGGTCTGCGAAAAGACCGACATCGGGAAGCACGCAATTATTGCGATGCCAGCGAGTGTTCTGCGGGTCATGCGAGTAGGTGTTTAGGGATCAATGGGGAATGGGTTCAATCAGCGGGACTCACATTGTCCGGATTGATCGGCTGCACGTAGGGCACGATGTTATTGTTAGCGGGTGTGGTCGGAGCCGCCAACGCCTCGCGGAGCTCCGCAGGGACGCAATCCACGACTCCTGCAACAATTGCCGACGACCGGTCCGGATAGACATCAAGCGCAGCTCGCACCAACTCCGGCGCGAGCTTGGGCAAGTCTTTGCATACAGCACAGGTGATCTCGATCACCTTATCAGGGAGCGCAGTGACACAAGCCGTCAACAGCTTCACTGCTGAATCGGGATTTGCTACAGCAGCCTGCGAGACAATCGACGGCGCCTTGTCGGCATTAGCCGTAGCCTCGTCGACTACTGCATCGATGTTGATATCTGCACGAGCGACCATCGTCGCGAACGAGAATGCAATCAGCAGAGCAACGGAACGTATGTTCATGACAAGCAGCGGCTAGTTTTGTGTGGGCTCGTGTGAAGGAATATCACACATTGCCAAGCATCAAGGCCTAATTTGATGGCATTCGGCCTGTGCTGCCAGTAGTCTTTGCATAATCAGCCTCATGGAGAACCACAAACAAAGCAAAATCGCCAACGTAGAGACTGCAGCCTCCAAACCATGGTGGGCATTCCCAATAACCATCAGCAATCGTGCTGCCGACGGCGAAATCCATCTGCAAGTCGCATGGGGACGGCTAGCCGTCTTTCTACTCCTCGCGACAATCGTCGCATGGTTCTCAATGGTCGGCAGCATCTTCTTGTGGCTGAAGTACTACCGAGGATTTTCGGACGTGCGTATCGGATACATCGCATTGCCCAACCGATGGTCGGAGTACAGCACCGCGCGCGGCAATTTTTACATCAAGCAGGCGAAGCAGGAGATTGCCGATCAGAAACTGAGAGAGGCGCTTCATCACCTTCGGGTTGGCGTTGGCGCCGCACCCTCAAATGCCGAAGGGCGTCTCATTCTCGCACATTTTTACACCCTGCTCAACCGCATCGAGCTGGCCCAGAACACTCTCGTACAAGGACTCCCCTACACGAAGGACAACATCGACTACCTGAAATCGCTGTTCGGCTTTCTGCTCCAATACCAGGAGGACAACGAGATACTCCGCATCGCTGCAGAACTGCTTCCGGCGCAGCCGGTCATCAACGACCGCAATCAGCTCATCGCCATTGCAGCCACAACGGCCAACCTCTTCCGCGGCAACTACGAAGCCGCAGAAGCTCTGCTGAAGAGCTACGAGTTGTATCGCACCAAGGACGGTCGGCTCCTCACAGCCCGGTTGGAGTGGGAAAACGGGCACCGGGATACGGCGCTTACGCACCTGCGCATCTACACCCACCAGTATCCCAACGACGAGGAGTACTACACCCTGCTCGTCACCTACCACCGCGAACTCGGCCAATTTGCAGAAGTGGAGAAATACTCCCTGATGCGTGAGCTCATATCGCCCAACAGTGCAGCGGCACGCGTCGACCTGCTCCAGGACTACAAGCGAAATCACAATGACGAGATGTTCCAGCGCACCGTCGACAGCCTCCTTCGCGACTTCGCCAACAACCCGGCCGGACTCGCCACGCTCTCGAATTTCGCTTCGAACCACGGAGAACCAGCCGTCGCGCTCCGCGTCTACCGCCACTTGGTCGAGCACAATCTCGAAGCCGACGGCGCGGCCATCCTCGTGGCAGAAGCCTACATCGTGGCCAACAACCATAGCGCAGCGCTCGACTTCATCGGTGAAGTCGGCCGCGCCCGCCCGGAGTGGCTCGAAAAATTCCGCTCGAACATCACCGGTCTCCAAGCCATCGCCTACTACGGGCTGGGGCATCACGAGGAAAGCGAGCTCTACCTGGAGCAACTCCTCAAGGCGCCCAACCTGCGCACGGTCAACCTCTCGGCCATCGCCAATCGGCTGATTGCCGTCGGAGCCAAAGAACAGGCGCGTCGCGTACTCGCACAGTCCATCGCCACCAATCCACGCAACCAGACCGCACTCGCGCTTTTGGTTGAGCTCGACCTCGATCGTTCGCCCTCCGATGAACTCATCATCAACCTCCGAAGGCTGATGACCATGCGCCGGCCCTCTCAACAGCTTCTGCAGACCGCCTGTTCCCGGCTCTCGAGCGATCGCTTCCTCTTTGTCTCAGGTCGCAACGAGTTGCTCGGAAGTATCCAGTCCATGCGGGCCACTGCTCAGCCCAATTGATCAGCCTTGGCGGCTACAGCATCTATCGCCTCGCCGTCGAGAGCCCTGCAACGCGCAAGAATGTGCAGAGCTGATTCTGCACATCGCCCCTATGGAACTCTTCCCGGCGAGTCGCAAAACCACGAGGCGGCACGACATTGCGGTAGCCGACGACAGTCGTCGCAACGGATAATGCCGCCGTCAGCGCCAGTCAGGGTCCCCCGCCACGTGCAGCCGCAGCAGGGGATGTCGATGGGATATTGGCCTCAGCTCGCCATCGCCGCGAGCAGACGCTCGTTCTGCGCCCTGGTGCCGACCGTCACGCGCACCCACTCGGGCAGCCCGTAACCGGCCACCGGACGCACGATCACGCCCGCCTTCTGCAGCTTCTGGAAGACGGCCGCGCCGTCGCCCACCTTCACGAGCATGAAGTTCGCCGCGCTCGACACGACCTCCAGCCCTAGCTTCTGGAAACCCTTCGTGAGCTGCTTGAGCCCGGCGTTGTTCACGCGGCGCGCGCGCTTCACGAACGCCTCGTCGTCGAGCGCCGCGATCGCGGCCTCCTGCGCGAGCGAGTTCACGTTGAAGGGCTGGCGCACACGGTTGAGCAGCGCCACGAACTCCGCCGACGCGTAGCCATAGCCCACGCGGATGCCGGCCAAGCCGTAGATCTTCGAAAACGTCCGCAGACAGATCACCTTCCGCCCCTCGGCGATGAGCGGGCGCAGGTCCGGCGGATTCTCGCCGTATTCGGCATACGCCTCGTCGACCACAAAGACCACGTGCTCCGGCAGCCCGCGCACGAACTCGAGGATCTCCGCCTCGCTGTTGACGGTGCCCGTCGGATTGTTCGGGCAGGCGAAGTAAACCATCTTGGTGCGCGGTGTGATCGCGGCGGCCATCGCCTTGAGATCGTGCGTGTGGTTCACCATCGGCACCTCGACCGGCTTCGCGCCGAAGAGCAGCGCCACCAGCTTGTAGACGATGAACGCCGGCTTGCCCATGACCACCTCGTCGCCCGCGCCGAGAAACGCGTGGCCGAGCAGTTCGAGCAGCTCGTTCGAGCCGTTGCCCACGGCGATCTGCTCCGGCTTCATCCCGAGCTTCGCCGCGATCTTGTCGCGCAGCCGCACGCAGCCGCCATCGGGATACAGCTGGGAGTCCTTCAACGCCGCGCGCATCGCCTTCAGCCCCTTCGGCGAGGAGCCGATCGGGTTCTCGTTCGACGCCAGCTTGAGGATCGTCGCCGGATCGAGCCCGAGCTCGCGGGCGACGTATTCGATCGGCTTGCCGGGCTCGTACACCGGCTGCGACATCACATGGCGTTGGGCAAGATCGTTG